>JADMIO011283381.1_pt1 | contig 80873 bp, 66 predicted proteins | sample 8958161 | NCBI WGS metagenome assembly JADMIO01 (sample SAMN16585339, study PRJNA669376) | soil metagenome | isolation source: Crop rotation soil | place: USA: Cullars Rotation, Alabama | collected 2011
GCGACAACTTGTCCACGTGGAATTCTAAGCTTAGGATCCCAATGTGCTGGAAAGCCATCAGGCATCCTTTCTTATTTCTCAGGTAATAGTTACCCCAGGGGAACATTGATTGAGCACGACCGCCACGGGCTGCATACTCCCATTGTGCTTCAGTAGGCAGGCGGAAGTCAGACTCCTGTGAACGCTTCTTCTGTTCGAGGTAAGCATTCAGGATATGTGTTCTCCACTCGCAGAAAGCAGTCGCCTGTTTCCAGCTAACACCTACAACAGGATAGTTACCGAAAGCAGGGTGTGAGAAATAACGCTTGGTCATTGGCTCATTGTATGAATATGCGAAGTCACGGATCCATGCCAACGTATCGGGAGCTATCGGCGTATCTTTTTTAATGATGAACTTGGAGCGAGGCTTGCCCTGGTTCTCTCTTTTTGCAGATTCTTTCAGATCGAACACTTCAGAGTGAAAGATCAGTTTGGAAGCATCGATCTCTTTTTTACCATTGATCCTGTCTTCAGGAGTAAGGATCAGGTCTGTGTTACCTAATTGTTCTATTGATTTAGGATCGCTCCATTTGAATGTCTTCATTTTTGCAGCATCCACATACTCAACACCATCAGCACCGGCTTTTACATATCCGAGTTTGCGGGCTGCAACTGAGTCGCGAACCCATTGTACAAACTGGCGGTACTCGTTGTTGGTGATCTCTGTAGCATCCATCCAGAATCCACTGATCGATACAGCACGATTCCTTGCACTGAATGCATAGGCAGGATCCTCATCACTTGGTCCCATGTGGAATGTTCCCTGGGGAATATATACCATGCCCGGAGGTTTGGGCAAAGTGTACTTACTTCCGGGAGCAACACCATGCAGCTGACCGTCATTCGGAAGGCTTCCGCCTTTCCCATCTTTTTTCTTTCCCAGGATTCCGCAACTGGTCAGCACAAGCGTGCAAACGGCTACAGACAGGGTGTAGTAAAGGTTTCTCATTTTCATACACTTAAAAGGTATTGGACAAATATAATATTTTGAACTATTCGCTAACACAACATTAAGATTTATTTTTTTTTAATCAAAGCGTATTTTTCGAGGTAAAATTTCTAACGGAAGCCGGGTTCATTTTATTGTATTAACTTAAAATTAATTACTGGTTTGGGCCCCTGTTTATCAGTGATATAAGCTCTTTTGCAGAAAATACTGGATTGAGGCAAGTGTAATTACGGCAGAGATACAAAACGGGGGTTTTGGACCCCGGTTTCCCGGCCAATAATGGGTACGCCTGCTGCGCATCCCCCGAAGCCATCAGTACCCGGTGGGGTATATAGCCGGAAAGAACCTCTCTCAACACCTCATTATTGCTCCCGATCAAGGCGATCTCGTTGGTCCCATAAATCATTTCTTGCAAAAGACAGGCCCAGTTGCCAAAGGAGGTCGGGTACCGGCTGATCGCCCTGCCCAGGCCGGCGATCATATCCATTGACTGATCTCTCCATTGATTTTTATCAAGCAGGATAGAAAGCTGCCAGAGGTTATAGGCCATTACAGAATTGCCCGAAGGGGTGGCGCCATCATACATTTCCTTTTTTCTTATAATGACATCTTTTTGTTCCCTTGAAGTGTAATAGAAAAATGGAGCGGCCTTACCTGAAACAGGGTCAATTTCATCACTGAAATTTTCCAGTATATACCCCGTGATCTTTCCCGCCTTATCCAACCATTTACGATCAGCTGTTATTTCCTGCAGCTGCAATAATGCCTGTACGAGATAGGCATAATCATCGAGGAAAGCCGGGTATTTTGCTGTGTCGTTTTTCCAGACATGATAATATTGCTGTTCCTTTTTTGAAGCGAATGCTGAAAGAATGAATTGCATATTGTCTATTGCCAATAGCTTGTATTGCTCATTTCCTGTTGCCCCGAAAGCCTTGCTGCAAGCGGTATTCATCAATGCGTTCCATCCAAGGATGATCTTGTCATCCAGCATCGGGCGGATGCGCTTATTGCGTTCTTCAAAAAGTAATCCTCTCCCTTTTTCGATGATCGTTTGAAGTGCTTCAACAGTAATATTATTTTCTGCCGCAACAATTTCCATCGATCGTTTCACCCGAAGAATATTCACATGTTCCCAATTTCCATTGATCGTTATATCATAATAAGCACAAAAGATACCAGCATCTTCTTTTAGTATCGACTCCACTTCTTTCCGGCTCCAGACATAAAATTTTCCTTCTACTCCTTCACTATCTGCATCGAGTGCTGCATAGAAACCACCGAGAGGATGTAGAAATTCACGCTGTAGAAAATCCATGGTCTCCCCGATCACTTCTTTATAGCGTTGTTTACCGGTCAACTGAAATGCTTCGCTGAGAACAGATACAAGTAAGGCATTATCATAAAGCATTTTTTCAAAATGGGGAGCCAGCCATTCGGTATCGGTTGAATACCGGGCAAAGCCCCCTCCCAGCTGGTCATAAATACCTCCTTCGATCATCTTATCCAATGAAAGCAATGCCTGTTGCAAGGCTTCCTTGTTACCGGTCATATGATGATAGCGGAGCAGGAATTGTATCGAAAAAGATTGCGGGAACTTGGGTGCTTTACCAAAACCACCCCATTCGGTATCCGCGGCCTTTAATATATTACTACCTGCTTCGGTGCTCATAGCCGGGTCGAACGATCCTGTTGCTTTTTCCTTCAGTACCCCGAAATCATTGGCCTGCAATAAATGCTGGGTAAGATTTTCAGCTTGGGCGTCTATTTCATGTCGACGATCCCTGAAAGCCCCGATCACCCCTTCTAATGTTTCTGTCCAGGAAGCCCGGTTAAAAGCCCGGCGAGGTGGAAAATAAGTTCCCCCATAAAATGGTTTGGTATCCGGGGTCAGGAAAACATTCAATGGCCAGCCCCCGCTGCCGGTCATGGCCTGGACCGCATCCATATATATATGATCAAGGTCAGGTCTTTCTTCCCGGTCGATCTTAATATTGATAAAATGATCGTTCATAATGGCAGCCGTCTCCTCGTCCTCAAAGCTTTCTCTTTCCATTACATGACACCAGTGGCAGGCTGCATAACCAATACTCACCAGTATCGGTTTATTCTCTTCTCTTGCTTTTGTCAATGCTTCATCACCCCAGGGATACCATTGCACAGGGTTATGCGCATGTTGCAGCAAATAGGGACTTGTTTCGTTGATGAGATGATTGGTATGTGCTGACATGGAATGGCAAAGTTCAGGATAATGTTCAATATTCAATGTTCGATGCTCAATGCTCAGCAAATAAAGCATAGACACCATAATACTATGTGACTTAAACTGAACATTGAGCATTGCGTATTGAATATTGAGCATTTCCCGAGATAGCACAATGTATTTCGCGGAACCAACAAAAAAGGCGCCTGATCAGGCGCCTTTTGCTTGTAGTATTGGTCAATTATTTTTTCTTCAGCGTCAAGGAAAGGAATTGCTCCAAAGCCGCTACCATACTGGGCATCTGCGGTTGAGGGGCTTTGATCTCCAGTTTTAAACCAGCGTCTTCAATAGCTTTGGATGTATTATTACCGAAGGCGCCGAGTACTGTTCCATTTTGTTTGAACTTGGGTACGTTATCAAACAAACTTTTTACACCGCTGGGTGTAAAGAAACAGATCACATCGTATTCTGTTTTTGTCAGTATCTCTTTAACATCACTGCTCACGCTACGGTACATGAAAGCGAGAATGAATTCGCAGTTATTGGATTTTAACCAGTTCACGATCTCGTTATCCTGCTGGTTCTCGGAACAGACATAAAGGAATTTCTCATTCGCCTTGTGCTTACTGATGACATCGAACATGCTTTTGTTCGTACCATCGGCGCCATAGAAAACTTTTCTTTTCCTGTACAGGATGAATTTCTGCAGGTAAAGTGCCACTGCTTCGGTGATACAGAAATACTTGGTATCCTGGGATACGCTGACCTTCATTTCCTCGCAGGTCCGGAAGAAATGATCGATAGCATTCCGGCTGGTGAAGATCACACCGGTATAATTCTGTATCTCGATCTTTTGCTTACGGAAATCCCTTGCAGGTATGCCTTCCAGACGGATAAAAGGATGAAAATCCAGTTCCACGCTGTATTTCCGCTGAAGCTCAAAGTACGGTGACTTCTCGCTTTCAGGTCTGGGCTGGGTAATCAGGATCTTCTGTATCGCTTTGGCCTGAACGTCGGCCTTATTAACCCCATTTTTACTCATGTTCGGTTCGGCTAAAGTTGGCTGCAAAGTTAAGCAGTTTGACTGAAATAGAACAACAAGCCCTTGTAAACCAGCAAAAGAGGGGCGACTTCGAAAGCCAGCAGGTATAAAAAGAAGTGAAAAGGATTGACTTTGACCTGATTACGGACCGCTGCATACGTTAAAATAAACCGGTATATAATAAGGCCGGCAACCATACACCAGGATATTGTAAGGGCTACAGTATATGTATCGCCCTTTGTGAATGCCAGCAGAACCAAAAAAGGAAGCAGCAGCATCCCGATCATTTTATTAACGATAAAGACAATGAAGATATAAGAGTTGGCCGCCTCATTCATATTGAATAACCAGCCCGATAATTTCAACCCGATGAATTTAACCAGGTAAGCTGCCGATAATCCAAGACAACAGTACAAAAAAAGCAACCAGAAATTATTCAACGGATCGAGTTGGAAATGTTTTAGTAAAAAAGCGATATACAAGCCCCCGCTGACAACGAAGAATCCATTCAACAGCAGCGAAGGAAGTGGTGTCTGTATCAGCTGTTCCCGTATCTGTCGTTGCTTGAGCGTCGTCCTGAAAAAAAGACGGAACAGGTCTCCGAAATATTTTGGAAAAGCTCTCCTGATCAGGCCGAATATGATCAACAGGGCGACCAATACATAAAAGACGAGCTCTTTTCCTTTTACGATCCTCAACTCCGGGGGCGACAAAAAAACAGGCTGGGCTTTGAACCCAAAATAAGGATGATGCTGGAGTATCGGTCTTGCGAATAAAGGCGATCCGGGCTGAAGCCGGAGATCGGGCTTCCAGCTTGTATCGGTCATCGGTCGCATCGAAAAGGAATCGATCGTTTTGACCGGCGCTATCGTGTCCTTCACGATGATTGAATCTTTTATAATGGATGAATCTGCAACAGGAACCCTCGTCGTATCGGGAACCTGGCTAAAAGCTGTTCCGCTAACCAAACAACAAATCAATATGGAGCAAAAAAAACGGTTCACAGTTATACCGCAAAAGTAATGTGAGAATGTGGAAATGTGGTAAATGTGAAAATTAAACAGACTCATTGCATCCTGGCAACTGTATTTCCACATTCTCACATTTTCACACTTTCACATTTTCACATTTTAAGATCAGAAATAATTGACAAAGCCGAAGTGAATTTTGGATTGACGGAGGTTGAAGTTGGTATCGTTTCTTTTTCCAACCGCCCAGGCAAGATTGAATACACCTGCTTTGGTCTCAAACGCAAGGCCAAGTCCTGTTCCCAGGTAAGTATAGTTCAATTTTTTTCCCTGCCGGTTATCCTGTCCCCATCCACCGTCGAGTAAGACATAAAAAAATGAATTTTGCCCGACCAGGTAACGATACTCCCCGGTGCCGATCGCAAAGCCTGACAGGTATTGGCTTTCCTCGTCAAAACCACGAAGCAGTTTATAACCGCCGATCTGGAAAAGTTCGTTACGGAATATATTACGGCTCTGGAACATTCCTGCATTGACGGCAAGCTTCACGGTACTTCTTGTACCCAACGGTAAATATTTTGCCAATATGGTCCTGATCCTGAACTGGTAGGTGCTTAGTTTGACCGTGTCGTATAACCTGTCAAAATCAAAACCCGGATCGTTCGGGTCTTTCAAACCGAGGACCTCATTGTTCTTTTTTATTTTTTTACTGCCGATAGTGGTGATGATACGAACCTCGTTTCCTTTGCGCGGGTTGAGACGATAATCGGTATTATTGAATTCATAATCCAATCCGACATTGAATGAGCTTACATCGGCTACATCAGGTAAGCGACGATTCGAAATGATGAACGATGTATCTATCGCACCCTGGTTGACGATCGTCTGTGTTTTTTGTATGAATAATTTTCCGGCCTGGTTCGCATTCAGGATATACTGTGCTCCTAATTGAATATTCACGTTCACAAATGAACTATCCTTCCTGAAAATATCGAACAGGAAATCCAATCCCAATGGAGAACGGAAAAGATAAGGATGCTGGTAGAACAGGTTCAATCGTTGCGACTCTACCTGCAAGGCCTGGAAATTCAACCCGATCGTCTCTCCCGCTCCCAATGCATTTTTCAGGTTAAGATTTCCCTCACCCGTGATCAGCAATTTCTTTGAAGCCAGTTGGTCGTTATTCGGAAGAAAGCCAACGATGATATTTACCTGGCTGCTTTTCTTTTGCTTCAGGTACATATTCAATACCGAACCGGTACCCAATAAGGTCAGGTCGGCAGGTTTTTCTTCTTCTATATAGGTGAGCTCCCTGATCTTTTTGTTGATGCGGACCAGTTTCTCCTTGTTATAATAACTTCCATTCTTTATGTCCAGGTAACGCTGAAGATAATCTGCCGAGATCTTTGCATTTCCATATATGCGTATACTGTCGATCTTATAAAGCGGTCCCTTATTTACTTTTAATAAAGCCGATACTTTATCCTCCTCCAGTTGAAGACTGTCGAGATACACTTTTGCAAAGGGGTGGCCGTTGTTCTCGAGGTAAGCAAGGATCCGCTCTTCCCATTGCTGTACCTCGGAAAAATCGATGGGTTTATTGGCAAAGATCTTCTCCCTCCATCCTATCGCATCGAGGATCGACGGTTCCACATTGCGGGCATCGAGTATGGCCCAACGGTAAAGCTGGCCGATGAACAGGATCATACTGGCTGAAGTCGTATCAAAACGAAGACTATCGATAGATGCGGTCACATACCCTTTTGATTGCAGCAGGGAAGGAAGCTTATTGACATAATCCATGCAGCCGGCCCTTGAAGTAAATACTGTCTGTATCCCTGTTCCCGATACGATCGCGGCGGAATCCTTATCGACACCCCGAAGGTTCAGTTGATACCCTGTTTGCGCCGATGCACAAATACATAGCAACAAACAATGAAGCACCGATATTTGCAGTCTGAATTTTCTCACCTCAAACCCAACTCTTCTCCATAAATGGCGAAGGGCGGTGGGCTAAATTATTCATTAAATCTCAAACTGGTTGGCTGGTATTTATTTACATATCCCCTTTTGCAAACAAGCTTGTCACTATTGCAATTTTCATTTTGCCACATCCCTGCATTATAAGAACGAGCTGGTAGCTGCTTTATTGAAAGAGATCGAACTTCAAAAAGATTATCTCGGTAAAGAAACAGTAGAGACGATCTATTGGGGCGGTGGTACACCGAGTTTGTTGGACATTGAAGATTTACAGTTGTTAATTGATAAGATCCGGGAAGTCTTTATAATTGATCCGGGTGCAGAGATCACTCTCGAAGCCAATCCTGATGATATCAACTCCGCTAAGCTCGCGGGCTGGAAAACGACCGGGATCAACAGGTTGAGTATCGGCATTCAGAGTTTTTTCGAAGAAGACCTGCGATGGATGAACCGGGCGCATACAGCTCAACAGGCAATTGGCAATCTGCAATTGGCAATCGCATCCTTTGACAACATTACGATCGATCTTATTTATGGGACACCGCAATTGACCAATGAAAAATGGAAACATAATGTGGATACCGCTATCGCATTGAATATTCCTCATCTCTCCTGTTATGCATTGACCGTGGAACCTAAAACGCCATTGGATAAAATGATCCGGCAACATCAATCCCCGGCGGTCAACCCTGATCTGCAATCGGAACAATTTCAACTACTGATGCAATGGATGGAGGAAGCGGGTTATGAACATTACGAGATATCCAATTTTGCAAAACCCGGGCGGAGAAGCAGGCATAATTCATCTTATTGGCAGGGAAAAAAATATACCGGTCTCGGTCCCTCTGCTCACTCTTTTAACGGGAGTTCGCGTCAATGGAATATTGCCAACAACCAACGTTATATTGAATCGATCGGCAAGGGTATCATCCCTTTTGAAAAGGAAGAGCTGACCCAAACGCAGCAGCTGAACGAATATATCATGACTGCCCTGCGAACCAACCAGGGCATCGATTTGGGTATAGCCGGTGAAGAGCTCGCACAGAAGAGTAAAAAATATTTTGACGCCGGTTTAATGAAAAGAGAAAATAATTTCCTGGTACTTACACGTGAAGGAAAATTGCTGGCAGATGGTATCGCAGCTGATTTATTTTATGAGGATTGAATCTACCCGATCCAGGCAATCAGGATATTGAGCAGGCAACCAAGTGCAACAAGCGATGAAAGAATAAATCCGAACCAACGGATGGGATAAGGTTTGGTGCTGCCTTCCTTACGTCCTTCCTGCCATTTGTTATACTCGATCACGTTAAGCACAATAGAAACGATCGCTGCCGAAAAGAACAGGACCTGGAAAAACTTGATCATGGGGCCATCAATTTATTGCCCGTGAAGTTAGAGTTTTTGATGATAATGTTTCCAGTAGTCATACAATTGTTTTCCTGCCACGCAGACCACCATGATCAGGATGGCGGCAGGAGTGAATCCATGGTACGAGAGTGGCATAGGGTAAAATTTAGCATGAACAAACCGTTATTTACCTCTCAGATCAATACCTGTTCTATTCGTTTAAAGCCTTCCCCGGGTTTAACATTTTCCCAGAGTATCTTATAGACCGTTTCCGCTATCGGTATCGCTGCATCCACCGAGCGATTTATATTATAAATACATTTTGAAGCGTTAAACCCTTCTGCCACCATGTTCATTTCGCCCCTGATCTGTTCAACGGTCCTCCCATTCCCGATCATTTTACCAAATGCCCTGTTGCGGCTGTGCAGGGAATAACAGGTCACCAACAGATCTCCCAGGTAAACCGATGCGGCATAGTTAGGTGTCTTGCGGTGTGTAACAGGGTCTTCCCCTTCTTCGTGCTCGCCAACTGTGATATGTTCTGCACCGAATTTTTTCAGAAAGCCCGCCATCTCATCTGCTGCATTCGCGATATAGACACTGAGAAAGTTATCGCCATAATTCAAACCATGTGCGATACCGGCACCCAGTGCATAGATATTCTTGAGCACGGCGGCATATTGCACACCCAGAATATCATGGTTAACGATCGTGCTGATATAATCATTGGTAAAATGAGAAGCGATCTCGGAAGCCGTCGTGATATCCGTTCCCGAAAAAGTGAGATAGGATAATTTTTCTTCCGCTACTTCTTCGGCATGACAGGGACCAAGCACAGCGAAATAATCCTCCAGCGGGACATTGAAGTTTTTCTGCAAATAATAGTTCAATAAAATATTCGTCTCAGGCAGCAATCCTTTGATCGCCGAAATGATCTTTTTACCTTTCAATGCCGATGGATCCAATCCTCCCAGGCTTTCTTCTACATACGCAGATGGAATGGCTACCACCAATGTATCTGACCTTCTGATCACTTCCTTTATGTCGGTAGAAAGAAAAAGTGAAGACAGGTTAAATTTTGCCGAACTGAGATAGCGCGGATTGTTTCCCTTAACTGTAATATGCTGGATAGTGTCGTTACTCCTGATCCACCAATTGATCGGATGCCCTTTATCGGCCAATATCTTCGCCAATGCGGTGGCCCAGGACCCTCCTCCAAGAATACCAAATACCATACTCCTGCTTTACAACGAAAGTAGTAAATCCGGGAACGTTATAAACGAATTCAAAGACTTTGTTCGACCAGGGAAGCGATCGTGAAAAAGTCTTTGGCATCGGTCGTTGCTTTCAAACCCATGGAATAGGCCCGGGGCAATGTAGCGATGGTTAATACGGAGCCATTTTCTGATGGTTCGATATTTACATAACGTTCCATCTTCAATCCTCCTGCCACATCGGTCTTGGTGCGGGCAAATTTATCGGCGAGCTTCAGCAATTCTTTATTGCCATTCAATTTGGCGATCGCAGCACTGTCGCCTGTGAATTTGGAAGACCCGAATGTCTTTGGTCCTTCCATGGTCACCGTGCCTCCAACGGTTTTGCTCAGTTTTGTTGTAAAGACCAGAGCGCCTGCATGCGAACCGGCCAGGCCTGCTTTACTGACATTGATCATAAGACTTACCGGGCGGGGATCATTCAGTTCGAAGAAAAGATTGAATAGTGTTTTTTCCTTGCCACCGAATACAGCCAGGGAAAGTGCATTGGCAAAAGAAGACAACATATTTTCCTTTGCCGCTTCGGGTTGACTTACCGTAAAAGGAATGGGAGAAGAAGATTCCAGGTCCTTACGAAGTATCTCTTCAATATTTGCAGATACTTTTTCTACGTTCTGTGACGAATAAGCGAGATTGTTCATGGTTCTCATTTTTAAGGTAAACAAATTCCTTAACAGGGTACGAAACCAGTCAATAATGTAGCGGCCTTTTTATCTCACGCAGAGGCCGCAGGGCTCGCAGAGAAATGCCACCAGTCAACCCAGCGAACCCAGCGCTCTCTGCGTGCTTTTATTTTTCAAACAATTTATCTTTCGGAACAACTTTTACTTTCATCCCGTTCTTCAGGTTTTTGCTGATAGCAGCATAAGGGCCCGTCACCACCTCATCACCCGGGTTCAGCCCGCTGACGATCTGGATATAATTGATATCCTGGATACCTGACTTCACTACGACTTTCTTCACTGTTTCATCTTTGCCATACACAAATACCACTTCTTCCAGTTCATCACCCGCATCTGTAACCGATTCTGCCATTCCTTCCTCATCCTCTTTATTTTTCTTGTCTGCTTCTTTTTTATCCGACATGCTCTGGTCGCTGCCTTTTACCCTTGCATTGACAGAGGCAATAGGAACGGCCAGTACATTGTCCATTCTTTTTGTTTTGATATCCGCGCTGGCATTCATTCCCGGCCGGAAGGGGAAGGTCTTCCCCGCAAGATCTTTATATGATTCCCGGTCGATCCTGATACGCACTTCGTAATTGGTTACATCATTCGCCGTTAATGAAGCAGCTGTTGTTTTTGTACTGCTGGCGATCTTTGTCACCACGCCTTTGAACTTCCTGTTATTATACGCATCTACTTCCACATCGGCCGAATCGCCTATATTGATCTTGACGATATCATTTTCCCCCACATCTACTCGTACTTCCAGCGAAGACATATCCGACACCGTCATCATTTCCGTACCGATATTAAAACCACTACCCGATACACTCTCTCCTTTTTTTACTTTCAAGGAAGATATCACACCGTCCATCGGCGCTACGATCGTCGTACGACTGAGATCTTTATCGGCCTTGCTGAGACCAGTTCTTGTCGATTGTACATTGGCCTGCAATCCCTTTATACTTTGCAATGCCGCGTTGTAATTGGCTTCGGCCGTACGGAATGAACTCTCATATTGTTCCAGCTCTGATTTGGAAATTACTTTCTGATCATAGAGTGTTTTATTCCTTTCGAGTGTTTGTCTTGCCAGGTCCATCGCAGATTTCAGGGCTTCTAAGGTTGCTTTGCTATTATCGACCGAGGCCACCGATTGATTAACTCTCGATGCGGCTTCATCTCTTTGTAAAGCATAAATATCAGCATAGATCCTTGCCAGCACCTGTCCTTTTTTTACCGTATCACCTTCTTCAACGTTCAGTTCGGTGATCTGCCCGGCGATATCGGGACTAATCTTGACTTCGATCTCGGGGTATACTTTACCACTGGCATTCACCGATTCAACGATGGTCCGCTTCGCAGCTTTTTCGATGGATACTTTTTCTGTTTTATCACCGCCGCCTTTCATCATCATTACCAGTACAATGACGACCAGGCCGATGATAACCCATAGCAATGTTTTTTTCGTTTTTTTATTCATATCCCCGGTTCGTTTAGAGTTTCAATCCCTGTCCTTTATAAAATTCCAGCAGTTTCATTTTAAAAACATAATCATACTGCGAATACAACAATTTGCTTTTCGCCTGCTCCAGGTTCGTTTGAGAGATGATCAGGTCATAGGTCGACAACAAACCCAGCTCATATCTTTTTTGTGCATAATCGTATGCTTTCTGCGAAGAAGCCACCGTTTTTTTATTCGCATTGAATTGTTGCATGGCTGCCAGGGCATCGTTGTATGCTTTATAAATATCCTGTTTGAGTGTAAAACTGTTTTGTTCCTGTTGCAATTCTACCTGTTGCAGGTTCAGTTTGGATCGTTGCCATCCTGCACGCAATGCCCCGCCGTTGAAGATCGGAACGCTAACGCTCAACCCGATCGATTGGCGGAAGTTCTGGTTCAACTGATCGAAATACTGCATTTTTCCGAATGTATATGTATCGAATGGCGTTAGAGGAAATACCTGGTAAGGAGTTCCACTCACGGTAACCGTACCGAGTGGGGCCAACACCTGTGTTCTTGACTTTACTTCCTGTGCTTTATTATTATAAGCAGAGCCCAGGCTTCCAAATAAGGAGAAGGTCGGGTACATCGATCCTTTGGCTACTTCCACACTTTTTTTTGCAGACAACACACTGAAAGCATCTGCTTTTTGTTGTGGCATATTGGCGGTAGCCAAATTATATACGGCATCGGGTTGAAGATCGGCAAGGTTCTCAACAGGAATAAGGCCGACAGGCGGTGTTACAATATCAAATGGAGCTGCCGCATCAAGATTCAATAATGCTTTCATCTGCAGCAAATATTGCCCGGCTGTTGTTTGTGCCGTGATCAGCGATGCACTGTCGGCCGCTAATACAGATTCAAGATTGGCAGCATTCAATTCAGGAAGCTTACCCGCATCAACTTGTTTGCGGGTACTTTCCAGTTGAGATGCGGTTTGAGCCACCCTCGATTCAGCCAGCACTACTTGTTCTCTTGCCAGTAATACCTGCAGGTAAGCAACCGCCACATTCAATGCCACATCATTCTTTGCTTTCTCTGCACCGGCCTGTACCGATTTTACATTCAGGTCTCTTGCCTCGATGGTATTTTTTTTGGTGAACCAGTTGAACAGGTCGACACTTGCCTGCAATGAATAATTATTAAAGACATAACCCGTCGTGATCAATGAGAAGGAAGTAGGATCCTGGTTACGACCCGAACTGTATCCAAGACTGCTATTCAAATTGGCATTCGGTTGTTCGGCCCATTTACTTTGCTGAAGATCGAGTTGGGCAAAACGCACCCGCAGATCGGCCTGTCGTACAGAAATATTATTCTTCATAGCATACTCCACGCATTGACGCAGATCCCATTTCTCCTGGGCGAAAATCGGGGAACACAATAGCAGCAGGAAAAAGAGTTGTAGAGACCGTAAGACCATGTGACAAAAATAACTATGATTTGCGTGATTTATATGATTAGGAGTAAATCACAAATTCCTAATCCATTTTGGCCAGTGCCTGTTCCAGGTCGGCGATAAGATAGGCTGGTTCTTCGAGACCCGTATACACACGGACATAACGGTGTTCGGGGTTCGCAGCGTCGAATTCTGCAGGTTTTAGTCCCGAACATTTGGGGATCACCAGGCTTTCGTGACCACCCCAGCTAACGGCCATCATAATATGCCGGAGCGATTCGCAGAATTTCACAATAGATGCCATCGAATTTGTTTTCAGTACAATGGTAAACAGGCCACAGGCTCCTTTCATTTGTTGTTTGGCCAGTTCGTATTGCGGGAAGGAGGGATCAAAAGGAAAAATGACCCGTTCGATCTTCGGATGCTGTTTCAGGAATGAAACCACTTCCTGCGTTGTTTTGGTGATCCGCTCGAACCGGGCTGGCAATGTACGAAGCCCTCTAATCATCAGCCATGCATTGAAAGGCTGTATACCACTCCCGATATTGAGGTATTCGCTGTCGAATATTTTTTTCATCATCGCATGCGTACCGCTCAACACACCACCCAATGTATCACTATGACCACCGATATATTTTGTAGCCGTCTGCATCGCCATATCAATACCCATGGTAATGGGTTGTTGGTATAATGGTGAGCAATAACTGTTATCGATAAGCGTAGTGATATTTTTTGATCTTGCAAATGCGGCTACTTCCCTGATAGGTTGCAGCGAAAAATCCCAGCTATTGGGTGATTCGAGATAATAAAAAGCCGTATTGCTTTTTGTCGCGTTTGTCCAGTTCTCAATCCTTGTTCCATCGATATAAGTTGTGCTAACGCCGAATCGGGGCAATATCACATCGAACATTCGTTGTGCCCAGGTATAAGGCTTGGCGACGGATACGATATGATCACCTGTATTTACATTCGCAAAAATGCCGGCAAAGATGGCAGCTGCACCATTATTAAATACCAGGCAATCCTCTGCCCCATCCAACGCGGCCAGTTTTTTACGGAGTATATCAACTGTAGGATTCAGTCCCCTACTGTAGAGATAGCCGGCCATTTCATCTTCGAATGCTTTGCTGAGATCAGCTACTTTATTAAAAACAAAATTGCTGGTCTGCATGATGGGCGGAGCCACTGCATTGAAATAATTTTCCCGGTCTTCCCCGAGTTCGTTGATGATCTGTGATATATCCATATCAGGATTTTTTTGAACTATCCGGGTTAATTGCTTTTACAAGAAAGTATATTATCATGAATACAGCCATGACAGAGACCCCGGTTAGTGCCGCATTATTATTGTTCTTGTAATCCATTGCGATACTGATGGCGACAAATGTATAGGCTGCCATAAATATGATCGTAAGGATGGGATATAATTTCATTTTATAGATACCCGTATCGTCAAGGTGTTTGGTCTTCTTTCGCAGGATAAAGATGCTGCCTGCCGAAAGCACCATCCCAAAACAATCGAGGAAAATGGTAAAGCTCAGCAGGGTATCGAATTTTTTAGCCTTGAATACAGAGATAGCAGCCAGGATCGCAAAGATCGTCAACGCGATCGTCAATGCACCCTTGCTATTCCTTCTTTGAAAGACCGAGGGAAGTATCTTGTCTTCGCTCATAGCGACCATCACACGTGGATTACTCAATAATAAGGCGTTGATATAAGCCAGGACACTCAAAAATAAAAGTGCTGATAATATCCTTTCCGCATTCACGCCAAATATCTTCGACGCCATGATAGCGGCGATGTTCTTACTTGTTTTCAGGTTTTCAAAACCGATCACATGTACATAAGCATAGTTAATGGCAAGGTATAAGGTGATGATGATAAAGATACCCATGAAGATACCGCGGGGTATATTCCTGTTGGGCCTGTCAACCTCCGAACCAAAATTGATCGTCTGCTGGTAACCCCCATAGGTAAAGCTAACAGCAACCAGCCCGATACCAAATGCTTTGATGTATTCCCTGAAACCGGGATCGATTGTAGATGGGATCAGTGAAGAAGAACCAGTTCCTCCGGAAGTAAAAAAAAGCGGGGTGATCAGCAACAGTACCAGGCTGATCTTGATGATCGTGAGTACAGTTTGTGTTTTTGCGCTGAGTCGAAGACCCAGCATATTGATCCCGTAAAAAATTGCGATCGCGGAGAGGGCGATAACGATCTGGACATTCTGAATGAACTGCGCATCGGTGTTACCTGGAAATATCACCCCGGTAATATATTCCCCACCCACCAAAGCAACTGCCGCACCCGAAGCTGCGTTACTTACCAATATGATGCAATTGATGGCAAAGGCGATGGAAGGATGATAGGCATACGAGAACACTTTATAATAACCACCCATAACCGGCAGCCGGGAACCGATCTCGGCATAGGTCAATGCCCCGCAAAGCGCTACTAAACCTCCGGCTATCCAGGCAATGAAAAAAATGAGGGGGGTTGGTGAAGCGGCTGCTACATTGGCGGGCGTACGGAAAATACCCATGCCGATCACCAGGCTAACAACGATCATCGTAAAATCGAACAGGCCTAATTTATTCTTTGCAGTCATGGCTTGAAGATACAAAGAAAAGGTTCTAACTTTATAAACACTCATTCCGGTTATGTGAAGAAGCGTTTACTCTTTCCTCTTATTTTATTTCCGTTCATTTCCTGCCTGGCGCAGGAAGAAACTCCCGATTCATCTCGATCGATGGATGAAGTGATCGTACGGGCATTTGAACAGAACCGGAGTTTGAAAGCGGTAACGACATCGGTAAAGATCATTGAATTCAACAATGGAGATCGCACCACCAAGACCTCGCTTGTCAATGGATTTAATACAGTAGCGGGTGTGAGGATGGAAGAACGGTCACCCGGAAGTTATCGTATCAATATCCGCGGCAGTTCATTGCGTTCACCTTTTGGTGTGCGGAATGTAAAAGTGTTCTGGAATGATATCCCGGTTACGGATGCTGGTGGCAATACTTATTTCAACCAGTTTGCCTGGAATAATTTTTCTCATCTCGAGATATTTAAAGGACCGGCAGCAAGTATGTATGGGGCCGGCACGGGAGGATTGATACTGATGCAAAGTCTTTCTTCCTGGAAGCCGGGTATCAGTGCTGAATATGTGACGGGTAGTTATGGACTGCAAAATGTTTTTGCGTCTGCCCGTTACGGTAAGAAGGAGAACATGAACCAGGTTTCATTTGCACACAATGCAGTAAATGGTTATCGCACCCAAAGCCGTTTGAGAAAAGATAATTTTTCCTGGGTGACCAAATTCAAGATATCGGATAAACAACAATTGACAGCGGCAGTTCTCTTCACTGATATGTTTTACCAGACCCCCGGGGCATTGACATTGGCGGAGTTCATAGCCAGTCCGACAGCAGCAAGGCCTGCAGCCGGAACGCTTCCTTCCGCGGAGACAGCCAAAGCTGCGATCGAGCAGTTGAATTTTTTAGCAGGCTTTAGCCATTATTATAAGATCACCCCTGCTTTTAGTAATCAAACTGTTTTTTATGGTTCGCTGGCCGAGGTCAACAACCCCGCGATCCGTAATTATGAACGAAGAAGCGAACCAGGTTTCGGGAGCCGTTCTACTTTTACGTATGAAAAAAAGATCGATGATTTTTACTGGCGGATCGTAGCCGGCGCGGAATTCCAGCATGCTTTTTTCAATACATTGGTTTTTAAGAATAATAAAGGAAAGCCGGACTCCTTGCAAACAAATGACGATATCACGTATAATCTGCGCAGCTATTTTATCCAGGGAGAGATCGGCATGGATAAAAAATGGTTCGTGACCAGTGGTGTAAGCCTTAACCGGACCAAAGTAAGTTTCACCAGGCTGAGCCAGTTCCCGCTCATTACTCAAACACGTGTCTATAAGAATGAGCTCGCCCCTAGAATATCTGTCAAGAAAATATTCACTGATAATTTTTTTGCGACCGCAACAGTATCAAGAGGATTCTCACCACCAACTATTGCCGAACTGCTTCCTTCTACAGGTGTCATCAGTCCTGAACTGGAAGCAGAATATGGCTGGAACTATGAATTGGGTCTTGGTTCCGATCTCCTGAAAAGAAGATTGCGCCTGGAGTTAACAGGGTTTTATTTCAAACTCAATAATGCATTGGTACAGCGACGCGATAGTTCGGGTGGCGATTATTTTGTCAATGCCGGTGATGTACAGGAAAAAGGGTTGGAGTTTTCAGCCGATTATTACGGAGCTGCTGTAAAAAATTTCATCGACTATTATCGTATCAATATTGCTTACACGTACAACCATTTCCGTTATGGCAGTTTTGTGAGAGGCGGCAGTGATTTTTCAGGAAAGACCGTTCCTTCCGTACCGGCCAATGCTTTTTCCTTGCTGGCAGATTTCCAGTTTGTAAAAGGGATTTATATGAACGCTACCTATTATGGCGCTTCGAAAATATTCCTGAACGATGCAAATACAGCTTCTGCCGAGTCTTATCATTTATTGGGTTGCCGGCTTGGCTGGAGAACATTGCTCCGGAAAAATTTTAAACTGAATTTTTACGGCGGTGCCGATAACTTACTCGATGAATCGTATAGTTTAGGTAACGATATCAACGCGACAGCCAATCGCTTTTATAATGCCGCACCCCGGAGAAATTATTATGTGGGTATTGCACTTCAATGGATAAAGGTTCCAAAAAACTAATTGTTTCTCGCAGAGGACGCGGAGAATGGAGATCGCAGTGAGTACGCCGAATATGGAAAACTTCCGCGTTCTCTGCCCTTTGCGTTCTCCGCGGGAAACAATCACTGTTGAAAACTCTTCTTGCCATTGCATCATCTCTTCTTACATTTGCAGCGATTTGGTTCCGCCGGTTGGCGGATTAAAAGGGAAGTCAGTCAAAATCTGACGCTATCCCCGTAGCTGTAAGACAGCCTCGCCAAACCCCTCCGCAGGAGGGGCCTAAAAGAGTAAAATTGTTGAAGAAGTACCACTGCTTCGGCTCATCCGAATGGGAAGGTTTCAACAACGCTGTAAGCCAGAAGACCTGCCCGATCAAGTAAACAACATTCAGCTTTCGGGTGAAAGGCATGAGATGTAAAAGTCGCAGGACGTTTATATTTCTATCTCTTTTTGTTTCCGGAAGCAGTCACACAAAACTCATTACAATGAGAAAATTTTCTTTTGTGCTGGCTGCTGTCATAATCAGCAACCAGCTATCGGCACAAGACACGACAAGGGCTACGCTTCGTCGTACAGACAGCCCCGAAGCTACGCTCGAGAACGTGATCGTAACAGCAAACAAGTATCCTAAGAATCAAAATGAGACAGGGAAAGTCATCACCGTGATCGGTCTCAAAGAGATCGAACGCAATAGCGGGAAGACGTTAAGCGAAATGCTGAACAGTTATGCCGGTATCAATATGATCGGTACCAATAATAACCTTGGAAATAATATCACCAGCAGTATCCGCGGTTCTTCAGCTGGAAATGTATTGATCCTTGTGGATGGTATACCCGTGAATGACCCATCCGTGATCAGCAGCACTTTCGATCTTAATTTTATCAACCTTGATAATGTAGCACGTATTGAGATTCTGAAAGGTGGTCAATCGACATTATATGGTTCGGATGCCGCAAGTGGTGTGATCAATATCATTACCAAAAAGAATTATGCTAAAAAACTGAACCTGGGCGGAACTTTTGCCGGTGGTAGTTATCATACATTACGCCAATCGCTGAGCCTCGATGGAAATGGCCCTGTTGATTATGGCGTGAACTATACGCACCTGAATGCAGAAGGTTTCTCAGCCGCTTATGATAAAAACAAGATTGGAAATTTTGATGATGATGGATACAACCAGCATGTCGTCAATGCAAAACTGGGTTTTAAAGCCGGAAAAAGGATCCGTATCGGTACACAGGCAAGTTATAGCCGTTACAAAACCGACCTGGATGCATCTGCATTTCATGATGAAAGGGATTACACAGTAAAGAATATCAATAAGCAGGCTGGTGGAAATATTTCTTACAATTACGGGAAGTTGTCGATCATCGTTCGCTACAGTTTTAATCGTTCGGAAAGAGATTACCTTGATGATTCCTTACACAAGCCCAATCCCTATGCTGTTTTTTCCAAAAGCGAATATATTGGTCGTACGCATTTTGCCGAACTCTACAGCAATTTCAAGATCGACAAATGGGAATTCATGGCAGGGATGGATTACAGGGCGCACAGTACTGATCAATCTTATATGTCAACCGGTGCATATGGCCCTTATACTTCGAAGCTGGCAGGAAAGATGGACCAGTTGAGTCCCTATGCTTCGATCGGTTATATCCAGGAACAGGGTTTTGGTGCGGAATTGGGTGGTCGCCTGAATTTTCATTCGGAGTATGGAAATAATTTCACCTTCAACTTCAATCCATTCTACCGACTTGAAAATAACAACAAACTTTTCCTGAACCTGTACACTTCTTTCAAGACACCAACATTATATCAATTGTTTGATGGTTATGCCGGCAACCCTGACCTGAAACCTGAAACAGGATTTACCGGCGAAGCGGGTGTTGAAATAAGATCAGTGCCTGCGTTGAAAACAAGGCTCGTTGGTTTTTATCGCAACACCGAGCATGCGATCCTGTATACTTCTAACCCCGCAACATTTGAAAGCAAATACCTGAATGCCGCGAAACAAACCAATTATGGTGCAGAACTGGAACTCTCTTATGCAAAGGATAAAAAAGAACTGGCATTCAATTATACGTATACTGATGGGAGAACAACGGCAGCTTTTGACGGCACCGGTTCTCCTTTAGGCAAAGACACAACTTACTTTAATCTTTATCGCATACCCAAACATGCAGTTAATCTTACACTGGGTTACCAGGCTTGTAAAAATCTATTTACGAGTTTACTTGTACATGTGGTAAGCAAAAGAGATGAGTATGTATATGCAGGAGCGCCAGAAATCTTAAAAGGATATGCGACGATCGACCTGCATGGTGACTATCGTTTTGGTAAGCTGGCAAGAGTATTCCTCGATCTGAAGAATGTTACGAACAAGCAGTATTTTGATTTCCTGGGGTACAATGCGAGGAGGTTTAATTTCATGATGGGGGTTAGTTTTCAGTTGTAACCCCGCCTCTCTGCCTCAACCCCTGTCCCCTTCTCCACATAGAGAAGGGAATTCATAGAATCAATGAGTCAATTAAACATTGATACAACGATGCACGAAACAAGATCATGTCCCCGTTGCAAAAAAGAGTTTGAATGCAAGCCCGGTAATATAACCCAATGCCAGTGTTATGGTGTTGGGTTATCCACCGAGCAAAGGGCTTATATCGAACAGCGGTATAAGGATTGTTTATGCCGGGACTGCCTGGTATGGCTTTCCAGCGAGCTGAACTTATTTAAGGAGAAATATATCTTCAGATAGTTAGTTTTGTAAAAAAAAGCATGCAAACCAGCTTCCAGGAATTCCTGACGCTGACATTTACTTTGTTTGCCGTCATTGACGTAGTGGGTTCAGTACCCATGCTGATATCCATCAAAGAGAAAATGGGTGGCAAGATCAATGTATGGAAGGTTACACTGATCTCCGGGGGCCTGATGATCCTTTTCTTTTTCGCGGGCAAACCATTTCTGAATGTATTGGGTGTCGATATCAAATCTTTTGCTGTCGCCGGTTCGATCGTGATCTTTATTCTCGGCCTTGAAATGGTATTGGGCATTGAATTTTTTAAACCCGAGAAAGGAGTTCCTTCCGGTACGGTTGTTCCCATCGCATTTCCATTGATCGCGGGTAGTGGTACATTGACAACGATCATGTCATTGAAAGCTACATTCGAGCGGGCTGATAAGAATGAATACATGATCCTCCTGGCCATTGCCGTCAATCTCATCGTGATCTGGCTGGTCCTTCGTTCATTGAACCTGATCGAACGTGTATTAGGTAAAGCAGGTTTATTAGCCGTGCGAAAGTTTTTTGGCGTAATTTTGCTGGCCATTGCGGTAAAAGTGTTTGCCACTAACGCAAGCGGGCTGATAAAATAGATACTAGATGCTGGATACTGGATACAAGTATCTAGCATCTGACATCCAGCATCCAGCCTGGCCTCGTAGTACAATGGATAGTATAAGAGTTTCCGAAGCTCCAGATACAGGTTCGATTCCTGTCGAGGCTACTTTAGGACTTGATTGAAAATAGTCCAAATGAAACCCGCCCTTAGAGCGGGTTTTGTCGTTTTTTACCAGGAATGAAACATGCCGGCCTGCTTGCACAAAGAAGACGAAATATTGATGGAGTGAGTATTTTGAAAAATTGATTAATACAGAATCACAATTTGTGAGTTAGTTTATAAAGAGAGCCCGGTTGGTAACCGGGCTCTCTACGTTTTTTTCTCAGCGTGCCTTTTTCTTTGGATTCGCTTTCTTCTGTGCTGAACTTTTCTTTTTTGTAGGCTTATTCTTCCTTGGATGAGCTGTCTTTTTTGGCATACAATTAAATTTAAGGTTAGTAAATTATTTCTAAAGGTATGCTATAATGGTAGATATAATATTTTCAATCAGGTTAAGCCGGTTTTTTAACACTGCAATCAATCCTACCGAACAAACGCTGTATTTTGGAGTCAGGAGCAGCTTTATTGATGACAACTTATCACCTCATCATCTTCCTTAAAATACCGCCTGATAATATTATATAGTGTAGGATCGTATTCTTTCAACTCTTCCCTCGTACTGATCCCGTTGTGAATGCCATCCGAAGGGATCGCTTCTGCATTTACATTGAACCAGTCCTGCACACCTTCCGCAAAATATTCCGCCGGGTTAGAACCGGCGTAAGTATTCAGCCATAAGCCATCGGCCTTAGCATCATCAAATGCTTTCTGCAATTCCTTATCAAAGCCACGATCCACATCTATAATACCTAATGCATGGATGCCGTGTGCAAATTCATGGATAAAGATATCCTCCATCCAATAAGGATCGATGCCTTCTCCATAACATAAAACGTTTTCTTCAGCGCATGTATTCAGTCTCCTTTCCTTAGTAGCCCCGATACCACGGTTCACATCCCAATTGTCTTCGCCGGGGAATGCTTCATTCAGATCGCTATGCTCGGGCATATCGGTCGTTACTTCATCCTTTGCCATGATCCCGATACGGATCTTGTTCTGGATAAGCTTAGCCAATACATCTTTTCGCCTGGAAAGCATTTTGAGCATTACTTTTTTAACGGCATAGAAGGCTTCGTCGGGTACTTTCTCCGAACTGATCACAGGAATACCCAGTACATTCAGGAATTTTTTATAAAAAGGATCCAGTCGCAATGAAGCCGGTGGCGCTTTGACTATTGTCGTATCATCAAATAAGGAACCCAATTGAACCGGATCATTTCCTGATCTGACAATAGCAGGTTTATTCATGAAACAACCAAGCACGATTAATACTGCTATCGCATTCCAATAAAAAATTTTCTTATTGACGATTTTCATAAAAACTTCAACCTATTGACCATTCAGGACCAGGTTCATTCCCGGATCGATCGTATACGATGAACCCGGTCTCAATGTCAGACTCCTGATCGTAACATTCGTATGAATAATTGGATAGTTTATCAATGCACTATTTATCTGTACATCCGATGTGGGCCCGGGCACTACACCACAAGCCCAGTTACCAGGATTAGCCCAATCCGTGCTAACCGCACCAGTCCATAACAATACACCCGAGAGTGGACTGCAGGGATAACCGGCACCGAAACCAGAGAAGCCTGTGTTATAAAATTCACTTGTTATTCTACTGTGTGTGCCAAGCGTTCCCGTTGTTGCAGGAGCGATCACGACATCGGCTACCAATGGATTTGCAGGTGTAACATCCGGAATATAAGAACCATTGGAGACCCTTACCACCTGGTTATTGACAAAACTCCGGCCCGTAACAGTTTGCCATCCGTTCACTTCAGCTGCTGTATAATATAGGGTCACTTTGTAATCGCCAGTAGTGGTATTATTGGCAGGAACTATTTTTATCGATTTGGATAAAAGATAATTGGACACCGTATTATTCCAGAAAGGCAGCGCAGATGCACCATCCCTGTCAACAGTGACCTGTGTACATCCGTAATCAAAGGAACCCATATTCTGTACCCGGGCTATCAATTCATTGTCCGCAGTAGAATAAATATAGATATCTGCATAAGGTCCCAAATAAACTGTTTTAGTGGAATTAATAACTGTTTCAACCGCTGTTTGCGGAACAGTTTGCTGCTTCAATGTAATATTGGGTCTATCGGTAAATGCAAAATTGGCCAGTGCCAATGCACATCCGTCTGCCCCCGCTGTTGTACTCCTGTCGTACTGATAGTAAATAGCGGTGTTCGCAGTGCCGGCAACCGTATCAGCTGCAGCAGATCTTCCGCCGCCTCCGTTTCCATTATTATAACAGATATCGATCAACAGGTTTTTAGTACTATCCCATGCGAATGGAGTGGTCAATACAAAATTGTTGATACCCGCAACAGTGGAATAGGTCACAGGCCCATAGACTATGCTTGCGCCTGTTTCCAAAGCAGCGCCGCCACCGGCTAAAGCGGTGGACGTTGTGTTCTTCATCTTGATCGTAAAATTCGAATACGCTACCGTGCTTTGTTTGGATAATACATTAAAAGCAAGCTCAGATATATTTGTTATGCTGCCATCATAAAAGCCAGCGGCATTCAATTCAGCAGCTGTCAGCAATACCTGTGTTCTCGAGTCATTGAATTCACCACGGAATGGTTGTGTCAGTTTCACATTCCCCGAACCAAAGGTCGCCAACGGGTTCACTACGCCATGTGGCAGGATATCATTATCTGTAATAGTGAAAGTGTGCGTTTGATTCTCTGTTCCGGCCCTCGCGTCTGTACTTCCTGCATTCAATGTATACTTGAAAATAATCGTCTCATTGGTTTCCACGGAAGCATCATCATAGATCCTCACCGTGAAAGATTGCGTAGCGGAACCACCAACTGTAAATGATAAGGTATTATCCGGTGAAACAAAATTGCCATTGGTCGTAAAATCAAAATCAGCGCCCTGTGTAGCTGTCGACGCTGCATCCGCCTGCAATGTCGCAACAGCCGAACCGGTACCGGTCAACGGTTGGTTCACTTTCATATTAACGGTGTAATCCTTATAGGATCTGCAACCGGTTGTAACATTTGTAATTTCTTTTTGCGAACCGGCACCGAATTCAAATTGCAGGTCGGGAGCAGTGATCGTAAAATTGGTATTGGAGATATCGAAGAAGATATTACCTATCGACTCTACTTTTATACGACAGGTGCTGTTGCTGGTCGTAAGGGTTGGCAACATGACCGATTGTGAGCCATCGTTCGGTGTGCTGGCTAACAGAACAGTAGGGAAAGTTTGTCCGCCGTCTGTTGACAACAATATTTTTACATTGGCGCAACTAACAGGAGCCAGCGTAGTGTTATTTACCGACCACGTTACTGTTTGCGTGCTTCCACCAGCCCATGTTACAGCTGTATTGGGACTTGTAACCGCGAACGGACCAGACAAAGCTGATACGGTAACTACCATATCATCGAAATTGGTTTGACCGACAGCAACTGGTGCTGATGAACTGAATGGATGATTATCTCTAACTGTTAAGCGGAAGTTCAGTGTTCTTGCTACGGAACTCAATGCTTCAGTATTGGCGCCTGCATCCCCGCCTGGTAATGGTCCCGATACATTCAACCCTGCCAATATTGTTTCCAGTTTGGGGAAAAGCCTTGTCGGTGATGAGGTTGGGCTAAAAGAAAGCCAGTTGGGCCCGGTTAATTTTGTTATGCTCGCCACACTGTTCGCAGCGGTCTGAGTAGCGGATGCGTTATCATTCTGTTCCCAGCAATAGGTCAATACATCGGCAGGATTTGCATCTGTAGCAGATCCCGTTAATGCAAAAGGCGTACTGATGGGAATGGTATAATCGCTGCCGGCATTTACTACCGGCGCAACATTGTTTGCACTGATATTGGTAGTAATGGGACAGGTCTTGCCAGCCAGGTTAGATTGTATTTGTGCAATAGAAGCCTCATGATAGATATCGATCGAATGCGGAGCTACATCCTGTGCTGTGATCCCTGCATATCCCATGATCGTGATACCCGATCCGACCTCTTTATTTACCCCGGTACTTTCATTGGCATAGGAAAACGTATGATTCGCACCCAACTGGTGTCCCACTTCATGTACTACATAATCGATATCGAAATTATCTCCCTGCGGTACATCATCTGCAGGAGAAGTAAACCCGCTTCCTTTCTGGTTATTCGTACACACACAACCGATACATCCTGCGTTTCCACCACCGCCAGAAGCGCCGAAGAGATGACCGATATCATAATTTGCTTCACCGATAACGGAAGTCAATGTTGACTGCAATTCACCATTCCATGCACCACCAGATCCTGTGGCGGCATCAGAATAAGGGTCGGTAATAGCATTATAATAAATCACATTGACTGTACCCGCAATAAGATTAAGGTGTAAAGCGAGATCTTTTTCATAAACGCCATTACAACGGGTAAGCGTTGCATTGATCGCTGCCAGTACCAGGGCAACCTGTGCAGCGCTGGTAGCTCCGAAATAATTTGAATATTCTGCCGTCACTGATTGCGCAAGCCGCATGGTCTTTAATTCACCTGCTGAACTTTCTATAATGTTGGGAACGGGCAAATCCTGCCTGAGATTATTAAAGATCCTGGTATCAACGGTGGAACAGGTCCAGGGTAATTCGCCTTTTCTTCGATGCGATCTGAATGCCGCATAAATAGTATGATCGCCGGAATACGGTTCAATGAATTCCGTTTCTTTTCCCGTCCTGAAGACCATGGCTTGTATGCCTTGTGGGGAAATGCTCAACTTCAACGTGGAATATTTATCCGTGATGCCTTTACCGGAAAAAGCCCTGATCTCCGGGAATTGAGTTTGTAAAGCGGGTTCAAAGTTGGACGCTTCATACACTTCAAATTTTTCAAAACTTCCATCGGCATTGGGCAGTTGAATAATAGTGGAAAGCCCGGCTTGCCTGCCAGTTATGGTGAACAGATCGCTTCTTAATAGATCAATATTTAACTGGAACAGTTTGAACTGGGTGGGAAATGATCGCCTGCTCACAGCTTTATCCTTTGTCAAGACTGTATTCGAATCGGTTGTTTGCCAATAGCGTTGCTGGCCAAAGACTATCGCACAAACCAATAAGGAGATAATAAGAAAAGTAGACTTACGCATAGGCTTTATCAAAACGGATTTTTTAGGATCAGTTTTCATTTATGAAGGTAAGCCGGAAAGCTTCCGGATAAGTCATAGAAAATTAAGCTTTTTAGGAGAAAACAAGGGGAGGGTTCAAAAACCGGGGTCTATATCAGCTCCAATTCCACAGCCATCCTGATCAGCATGGCCGTATTCTTTACATCGAATTTGGAAAGCAGGTTCTTACGGTGCGTATCCACGGTAGTCACGCTGATAAAGAGTTGGGCGGCGATCTCTGGGTTGGTCAATCCCCCGGCGATCAGTTCCAGCACTTCTTTTTCGCGTCGGGTGAGCACAGGGGTTTCGCCATTTGTATTTTTTTGCAAGGATTGAGCGGCTTCGATGCTTAAATACGTCTTGCCTCTTATCACCGTTTCGATCCCTTCCATCAATTCTTCCTGGGTGGCATTTTTCAGCACATAACCCGAAGCTCCATTATCCATCATTTTCTGTATAAAACTCTGCTGGTTGAATGTGCTCAACCCGATGATAAAAACAGAAGGATATTTTTCTTTTACTTCCTTACAAAGATCGATACCGCTTTTATCCGGCATATTGATATCCATCAGGATGATATCCGGTTGCTGGTTCTGCAGGTAAGCCAGGCAGGATGTTGCATTCATACTATGTCCCGCCCATTCGATGCTTTTTTCGTGCTGGAGCAGGGAGCGGATCCCTTCGATCACCATATAATGATCATCTACTATAAATACTTTGGTTGCCACTAGTTGTTGAATTCAATATGAATGGAAACACCTTTTCCAGGTTGTGAATTTATGTCCAGTTTTCCTTTCAGGAAATCTACCCTGTTCTGGATATTTATCCAGCCGATCCCTTTGGAACGATTCAATAGGGTCGTATCAAATCCTTTTCCGTCATCTTCTACTGTTACGGATAATTGTTTATCGGTCTTACTTACCTGTACGATCGCATTCCGGGCTCCTGCATGTTTCATCGTATTATTGATCAGCTCCTGTACGATCCGGTAAATAGTGATCGAACTGATCGAATCGATCTCCGCATTTTCCAAACCTATCGACTGGTAATTTACTTTTAATGCCCCGCTTTGATTGATAGCGGCGCAAAAATCTTTCAGGGCGATATCCAGCCCGAACTTCACGAGTGCTTCCGGCATCATATTGTGCGCTACTCTCCGCATCTCGCGGATCGAACTGTCCAGCATATCCATACTGCGTTCAAAAGCCTGTGCATTTTCAGGCGTCATAACAAGATTTCCTTTCATAGTCTGGAATGAATATTTAATGCCCGACAACATGCCTCCCAATCCATCATGCAGGTCCTGTGCCAGGCGGGTTCGCTCCTGTTCCTCTCCTTTTAATACAGCTTCCGTAGCCATCAATTGTTTTTCTGTTTCCAGTTCATTGATCCGTTGCTCCTGTAATTTTTGTTTCTGCCGGTAACTATAATAACCCAATAAAGAAAGGACAAGCAAGACAAGAGCACTACCGATCAGTATATAATTAAATGTGTTCTTTCGCTGGATCTGTGCTTCCTGTAATTTGATCCTGCTGTCTTTTTTCTCCGTCTCGTATTTCTTTTCCAGCTCTGCTCCATTCTTCAATACCTTTTCATTTAGTATAGCGTCGTTGATCGAATCTGCTTTCTGCCGGGCATCAATTGCTGTTGCATATTCTCCCTCGCGGGCTGCAATAAAACTAAGCACCGTATAACAATTTCTTAATTCGTCCATTAAACTATCTGCTTTTGCAATAGCGAGTGCCGAATCAATATCCACACGGGCCTCTTTATTCCTGTTATTAGCAAAGAATGCAAAGGCCCGATTGTAGAGAGAGCTGGCCATCATTTGACGGCTCTGTAATTCTTTTGCCAGGGATAAAGAGCGCTGCGCAGCCCACAACATTTCCCCGAAGCGTCCTTTGGATGCATACAGGTCACACTGGTAGCCGTAAATACTTCCTTCCGCGTATTTATCATTCAACCTCACCGATTCGCTGATGGCTATTTTGTAAAAATGCAATGCGCTATCGTACATGCCTAATCCGTCATAGCCCTGGGCAAGCGAAGCATAGACGCGGTTAATATACCCGTTCTTGATCCTGAAAGCATTATTCATCTGAACAGCATATATGGCAATATCTATAGCTTTCCGGTACTGGCCGAGGTTAAGATAACAATTGGCCAATCCATGATATAGCCCGGAAAATTTTGCAGAATCTTTCATCGATTCGATCGCATCTTTTACCTGGAGTGTATAGTTGAGCTGTTCATTAAAATTTCCAAGATACGATTCAATAATACCCAGGTTATTCAGCATGGTGATCACGAAAGAGGAATCGCCGATCTTTCTCGCCAGCTTCACACCTTGAATGGAAAGGTCGAATGCCTTTGCATAATCGCCCTTTGTATACGACAGGATTGTCCCCTGCTGGTAATAATAGTAGATGCCCCTGTCGAACTGCAATGATTCCGACAGCGCTTTTCCTTTCACCAGGTAATATTCCGAAGAGTCCTGGTTATTGGTCTCGTACCAACTCGATAGTGTAAACAGGATCATCGCTTTACTGGTATCTTCTTTTGTCGTTGCCAGTAATCTTAACAAGCTATCGACCTTGTGTTGCTGATCGGTGTGTTGTGAAAATACCGGCAGCGTTAAAAAAGATAAAAATAGTATGGTTAGCAGGTTTCGCATGACGTGCATGACCTCGTGTAAGGTTGAACAAATAAACCCCATGCCCCTCTCTTTTTCTCTCCCCTTTTACCATGATTTTAGTCGCTCTCGTTCAATATCCTGCTTTTCCGGGATTGTTAATCGCAATAGTATCGGGCAATTTTACTCTACAGACTACAACCATGAAACAACTTTTCTTATCCCTTCTGCTGATCAGTACATTTTACTGTGAAGCCCAAACCGAAGATTATTACGGCCCTGTAAAGATCTCCTTCCATGGATTTATTTGTAATCGCCCTACGAACGACGACCCGCTTGGCGGTGACGGGGTAAGTGATGAAGTAACGCCGGATTTCTGGGTCTGGAGTCCCATTACGAATAACCGGGCCGCCTATGCTGGTATGCAAAGAATATACGGGGAGGATTTTCTTCTTCCGAACCGGATCAAAGCAGGTTCGGCTACGATCAATGGTGGGATAAAAGCAGGCGACAGTTATTACCGGGAGAATCTATATGATGATGACAACTTTAACTCCCTTGGTAAATATGACATCGTCAATACTTTTTGCTCCAACAGTACACTCGTGGCAATTTTCCCGGCCCTTTTTGAAAGAGATGAGGGCCCCTTGCACAGTTCGCCGTTCCAGGCTCTTTATACAAAAGTTCGCCAGGCTTTTGCTGACGGTGATATCCAAAGTGCCATCCAGGATTTTAGTTTGAACTATACCTATAATGACGGTAATCCTTACGGCTTTTTCCTTGCAGGCCGCTATATCGGGCTCGATGCACGGTTTGTCGGAATGTTCAGTCCCAATAAGAACAAATTAGCAAGTCGCCCGATCGGTTTGTTTGCCAACTGGGACTATAGTTCTCAATTGATCGTATTGACACCAAAAACAATAAAGATCATTGCAGAAAAAGATTATGGATATGGAAAAGGGATCTTACCTGTTATGTTCAATGAAGAATCGATGGGCAATACAGAAGGTCATGGTAACTATATTGTATTGCTGAGAATCAAAGCGGATATCAAAGACAGGAATGCAGGCCAAACTGCTACGACCCGGTCAGTAACCATTAAAGTACAAAATGCAGGGGCAGGCGAATCTTTTAAATTCCGTATCAATGCGCAGGCAGGATGGGATACGGTGCTGATAACAAATCCCAACACTACTGCTACTTTCTCAAGAAGAGTCAGCCAGGGGCAACAATACCAAATTACTCAAATGTCAGGAAGAACCTGCCAACTCAGTTCTTACACCGGCGTGGCAGGAACTACTGATATTATTATCACTGCAAACTGTGCTGGCACCGGAGCGGGTACCCGTAAACTAGGTGTCTCCTATGCGAGCTCATTGATGTCGGTTAAAGACCGGTTTGAATTGCAATTGAACAATGGTGAAAAGATCGTCATCGATAATGATCATAAGCTCGCGTACTTTTCTAAATTATTCAACCCGGGGGAATCGTACAGGATCCGCCAGGTAAGTGGGGCCAGAGCTTGCAATTTTACCACATCCACCACTCCTGATAGCATTGCACAAGGAATAATGGGCAATGAAGATCTTGTCGTCTCGCTTAACTGTGTTGCTCCTTCTTTATCCATAATAAAAATGAATATTATCGGTATTGAATCGAATGAGCGGTTCAACTTTTCAGACAATTATGGACGTAGTTGGAATATTCCTGGATCCAGGCTGGTGCAACTGGGTGGATTCCCGGTTGGAGACCCACTGTTTATAAAACAAGCCGGCAATCCAAGGAACTGCGTCATTACAGCTCCCGCTGTTGTTCCGAACTCGCCCCTTACGATCGAGTGCGATTGTGGCAAAGATCCAGGGTCAACTCCTGCAACAACCGCTAAACTAAAAGGAACTTTCTCGTCGCCAGCGGGAACAAAAATCGTTTTGCAATTGAATAATAGCGACGAACTGGTGCTTACACAAACAACCGGTACCGGCAATTGGCAGACAATGAATTTCAGTTTTCCCAAATCCTACCCGGCCGGCACTGCCTATACTGCTATGATAAAATCTCCAAACCCCGGTTGTATCATTTATGAAAATGCAGAAGGAAGGATCGCCGATAGCACGATCATCCGTATCCGTTGTGATAAAGGTATCGACCTTGTAAGTCGTAGTTCCGATAACAAGATACTGGGCACGTACTATGAAAGTTTCAATCCTGTTATCGGCGGGAAAAATGAGGATGAAGGTCGCTATGTTGCTTTCGGCTCTTCTGCCAAGGGATTAGATGGCTCGACAGGAAAATACCGGCAATTATTCTGGCGGGATAGAAAATTGGGTATTACAAAAATGATCAGCAGGAATGCCAGCGGTGAAGAAGGAAATGGCAACAGTCAGATGGCGGCTATCTCAGCCGATGGCAAAACCGTAGCGTTCGAATCGTATGCCACCAACCTGGTGAGCGGTGACAATAGCTGGACCAGGGATGTGTATGCATGGAACGAGCAAACGAATATTGTTGAACTTATCAGCAAAACACCCGGCGGAATGGCGGGTAATGGGGAAAGTTATGAACCTGTTATCTCGGGTGATGGTACTGTGATAGCCTATACATCCAATGCAAGCGATATTGTTCCACTGGGGCCTGTCTATTCTACTCCGAATGTATATGTAAACTCGGGAGGTAGCAATACATTCATTACAAAAGATTATGAAACGGGTAAAGCTGTTACTGGTTACGCCCCTTCCATTTCCGAAGATGGCAGTAAAGTTGTTTTCTGCGCCTATAATAATCGCCTGGTTGAAAATGACAACAATAATCTCTGGGATATATTCTTATGGCAAAGTGGAATGCAAAAATTAAAACGAATAAGCTTTACTGCATCCGGCGCAGAAAGAAACCAGGGATCGGAAAGTGCCAGCCGTGTTGTCTGGCCCAATATCTCCGGTGATGGGAATTGGGTGGTATATGCTACTACTGCATCCAATATGGTCAATGGTGATAATAATGCGATGCAGGATATTTTCATTTGCAATTCATCCGGAGGCGGGGTGAAAAGGATCAGTGAAGGGAAACAAGCGGAAGGCAATGGCGATAGCCCGATCAGCCAGGGAGAAAGAATCGGCATCAGTTATGATGGATCCTGGGTCAGCTATAATACCAATGCAGACAATTTGGGTGTACCAAAAGGAAATATCGTTTTGCAAAATACCCGGACATTGGAAACAGTTCCTGTTACCAAATTCACGAACGGAAGTTCTGCACGCCCTATGATCTCCCGGAGCGGGGCTTATGTAATAGCCGGCTGCAGTGAAAAATATGACCCCCGCTTTCCGTCATCAGGAATATTTGTTTTCTATCCACGTAATTACTAACCGATTCAATCAGCAATAAGAAAATAAAAAATCACTTCCCTAATCAAAAATTAAACCTTTATGAAACTATTGACCCTTCCGCTGACCCTGCTTTTAGTATGTACGATGCTATTTGCTCAAAATTCAATCGGGCAAAAAGAAGCCAGGGTCGAACAATTAAAAGAGCTACCTGCATCCAAAGCACATATTACCAAAGAGATCGAAACGCAGATCATTGAGATCGTAAAACCTGTTAAGGACAAAATTGAAAAATTATTCAATGAGGATCTTACAGGAAATGCAAAAGCATATCGTGACGACCTGGAGAAAATAAGTAAGATCACTGACGCCAAAGAACAAACCTTACAGCTTCAGAATGTTCAAAAAAAATATTACGCATTCATCAAAGGGATATGGGCGCAGGCTAAGATCAACGATGCGGACTACCAGCAAAAGTTAAAAAGTATTTTCCCTTCTAAGATCAGGGAGACGATCCGCTTTGGTGATTTTTTGAATTTCAAAATGGGCGGATCATATCAAAAAGATCCTCCACCTCCAGCACCACCTGCACCGGCTGGAATTTGTGTGGATGCAAACGCAATGTTCCGGGGAACATTTGGTGTTGATGGCGGTGCCATTGGGGGTACCCGGGTAATCGTGGCACCGGCCCGTCCTCCAAGCCCGGCAGAAATCGTGGCTTCAGCAACTACAGCAATAGTAGGAATATACCGAAGCCAGGGATGGTTGCACAATACGATCAGCATACCGGGAACTTTTCCTATCGACAGTAAACTTATACGGTCTAAGAAAACCTTTAGCTGGAGAGGTACCGGCACCGCATTTACATTCCTTGGTTGTTCCTGGTCCACTGTTGCTTTTAGTACCAATCCCGATTCTGATGACTTTTCCAACGGTGGGGAAATACACTCTGTCGTAGCTCCTGTAACGTTTATTCAAGGCATCGATGAGCAAACAACAATGGCAGAAGAATCATTGATCCCTAAAACCGATCTTCATGGTATACAGTTCGGCATTACCTGTTATGCCAGCGCATCTGCTTCCATTTTTCTTTCATTTGCCACTTCAACTTCGTCTTGTGCTTTGACGAAATGGGAAATTTGTGAAGAATAGATTCTCAACGACAAGCAACGGGGGCTAGGCCCCCTTACTATAACCCCAGACCTCCCGTTGTTTGCTGATCTACGTACCAGCTAATTGCCAACGTCCATAAAGTTCTTGGCACATTTGCTGCACTCTTTCTGCTAAATAAAACCCTGGACAGGGTTTCGCTCACTGTCAATCAGGTAACTACCATGAAAACGTTCGCATTGATCATTGTGCTGGGATTACTCAGTGAGGCATCTATTGCTCAAACCGAGCCTCCCCGCGACAGCATTTTAGTACAGGATACGGTTCCCCCAGGCAAAGTCCGGGACAGCATTGACATCCCAACGGGAGAAAAGCGGGAGTGGCATGCACCCGGTTACAATATGTATGGAGACCTGCTCAACGATGGTCCTTTATATAACCGGCGTTATCCACTGTGGGTACCAGCAAGCCGTGTTGTGCTGACCAACGCAGTCAACTGGGTCGTGGTAAGGTATGTGTTCAAATATGACTGGGCTAAAATAAGTCCTGCAACCTGGAAAAAAAATCTGCAAGGGCCATGGGTATGGGATAATGATCGCTTTAGTATCAATTTTTTGGGACATCCCCACACAGGTAATTATTATTTCAATACAGCCCGTTCCAATGGGTATAGCTTTGTACAATCATTTCCTTTTGCGGTGGGTGGAAGCCTCGTCTGGGAATTATTTGGTGAAAAAGATCCCCCTTCTATAAACGACATTATCAATACACCCGTAAGTGGTGTGTTCCTGGGTGAGATACTTTACCGGGTCAGCTCCAATATCCTGGATGACCGTGCACGGGGGGCGAACAGGGTATTACGTGAACTGTTCGCGGGAATTATTAATCCTCCAAGAGCATTTAACAGGTTGACACAGGGAAAAATGTTCCGGAGGGTTTCGAAAGAGACATTACAAAAAGAACCGCTCAATATCACACTCAGCGGCGGCATCCACAAAGTGAATACAGGTAACAAATTTGGTACAGGTACCACCAATGCTATTTTAAATTTGCAATTGGATTACGGTGACCCATTTGAAATAAGGCATCGCAAACCATATGACCTGTTCCGTTTTCGTTTTGAAGGCCGGTACGGCGATGAAAAAAGACTCATCGATAATGTGATGGGATATGGCCTGCTTGTCAGTAAGAATATCGTCAAAGGGAAATACGGTATACTTGCCGGTATCTTCCAGCATTACGATTACTGGAATAACAAGGTATTTGAATTGGGAACGTTGGGATTTGGTCCGGGATTGATCTCCCGGGTTACGCTGGGGCGCAACTCGAACCTTTATTCAGGTATTCACCTTGCAGCGGTGCCACTCGCAGGTAATAGCACCCGCTTTGGGCCGGACACTTCAGACTTCAGGGCTTATAATTTCGGCGGAGGCTTTGAGGCCCGGCTGGAAGAAACATTGAATATTACAAAATGGGTAAGTCTTGGCTTCAATGCCTATTACTATTGGATCCGCACGTATGATGGAATACCGGGCACCAGTATTGTTGGGATCCTGAAACCAAGGATAGCTTTTACATTACTCCGGAACACAAGTATCGGGCTCGAACATCATATTTATTATAATGACAGGTTGGTAAAGAAGACCCCCGACCTGCACCTGGTGAGGACCGAACAAAAACTATTCCTGCAGATTTATCTCGAGGATTCCAAACGCAGGGGTCATTATAACTAATAAACTATTTGCCAATCAATGCGCCACCTTGATATAGCCCCATCCCTCCCGTTGTTTGGTAATGATCTCGTAAATACCGTCGGGAACAACCTGTACACCCGGTAGTAAGCGTGATTGAGCAATGTTTTGCCGTTGCAAAGTGACAGCACATACTTTGAACGAAACATTCTTATCATTCAGCAAACGGGTGATGGCAGTTTGCTGTGATGAACCATCCTGCAATACAAGACTCACCCCCATTCCGTAGATCACTACTTCCAGTTGCGAAGCAGGATTCAACTCGCGGATCACATCGAGTTGCCGCACGAGTGATTGCTGGTTCACTGAATCTTTACTCGTCATATCAAATACGACTTTGTAATCCTGTGATCTTGCTGCTGCAGTAAACAGCATGGCAAGACAAATAAGTGTCCATTTCATATCCCGGAGTTTTAAAATTACTTGTCGAACGTATTACTGGTTATTGGCTTTGACGATAGGTCCGAAAGGACCATATTTATGCTGCTTTTCAGAAAACCCATCTGCATAAGGTCCATAGGGATGATCAAATGGCTTTTTCGAGATATCCGGCCAATCCTGCTTAAAATCTTTTTGCGGGCGGGGTTGCGAATTGATGAATGCCGCGACATCCCAGGCTTCCTGGTCTGTCAACATCGGTGCCTTGTAAGGAGCGTCATAAGGCATATTATATTTTACAAAACCGGCGAAGCGACTAAGCCGGAAAAGACCGGCGGCGGTAGTAAAACTATGTTCACCCCATAAGGGCGGATAGGTATAACCGTTAGTAAGCGTGTCGGCGACACCTTGTCCATATTGTCCGTGACAACGCAGGCAGTTTTGCGTATATACAAAGTTGCCATTTTCCGGGTCAGCAGCTTCCGCGGGAAATTCGAGATCCCTGATACCCGATCCCCTGGGTCTTGTCTCCCGCGGTACATTTTCACCCAGCCATTTTATATAAGCGTAAAAAGCCTGCATTTCCCGGCTATTCGTGTCCAATATTTGCTTTCCATTCAAACTCCTCTCGATACAATCATTTACCCGTTTATAAATACTTTCTATTGAGCCACTGCGAGCACGGAATTTGGGATATGTAGAATATACGCCGCTATAATTATTACCCCATTCTCTTGTTCCTGCATCCAGGTGACAGTTCTGGCAATTCATTCCATTGGTGATAGCAGCAACTTTTCCCTTGGGTCCGAGATAATAGGAGGTCCGCGCAATAAGATCCTTTCCATAACGGATGAGATCCGCATCCGGTCCGGTTTTCAATGAATCAATATCCGGAGCTGTCCAGCTATCCGGGTCCCTGACAGCAATTGGACCGGGTTCATCCTGTTGATCGGTACAACCGTTCACCGATATGATCAGGATGCCAACAGCGATCACGATACCGAAAACAACCACGAACATCCAGCCCCATTTGTTGATCATCTGCTATTTATTTTTTTGATCAGCCTGCAAAACAATAACTACAACCATGCTCCTGTGCACGACCGACTGCCCATACACCCGATGGCATGATCTGTATATTGGGAAGCAGGCCAGCGATCCATTCTTTCTTTATTGTTTGTGCATCCGCTTTCATTCCTTCTGCGACGATCGCACTATAAACAGTAAGCGCCGCGTCACATACTCCAAACAGCACACCACTATCCTGCAATTCATTTATACCGATCGGAACTTCTCCTATTCCCGGTATTTTAAAATCGCCTTTAGCGGGTTGCCAGAACGGGTTTCTTGTTGCCGGCTTTTTTGTTTTCGGATCATCTGCCTGGAACAGTTCCCCGAAATTATATTTGGCCCAGAGCTCACTTTTCATGGCATAGCCAATCGCTGAATGTCGCAATATAACCACTACACTGCAGTCTTTGGCTGGCGTGCCTGTTTTTTCATTGGTCACCAGGAAGACCCTTGGCCATGCGAAGGGAAGTTCATCGTGTGGACGGGTAGCATCAAAAACGATACGATGCTTACCCCTGATCTGTTTGAACCATTCATCTTCGTTCGTATCGTTAGTGGTAGCAATGGGACCTGCATTCACTTTTTGAAACGGGGTTACTAATCCTGCTATTCCCATCGCGGCGGCTCCAGCTGTCAACCTGCCCAGGAATCCCCTGCGGTTGGTGTTAAGACCAAGGTTATTTTTTTCCATAAAAAGAATTTGGAATAAAATTACCTGACTGGCCAGGGCAAGTCAATGGCATATTCATGCTGTTTTGAGTAAGGGATCAGACGATATGATCCCTTAATGCAATGGCAACTGCTTCACGTCCGCAATTGACATGTAGTTTTGCGTAGATATTCCGGATATGACCCCGCACCGTATCCAGGCTGATAAAGCAGGCACTGGCGATCATCTTATAACTAAACCCCTTGACCAGGTATTTCAATACTTCCGCTTCTCTTTCGGAAAGATGGTATTGTAAGCGACCAGCTGGAGCGGTTTGAAAAGACTGCAATACTTTTTTTGCAATGACCGGTGAGAGTGGTGCTCCACCATGCAATACATTATTAATTGCGTCCACCAGGTTTCCAAAAGAAGTGTTCTTGAGGATATAGCCATTTGCACCATGACAAAGACAGGAGAACAAACGTTCTTCATCTTCAAATACAGTGTGCATGATAATATAAGTATGCGGTGACCGTTCTTTGATGATGCGCAATCCTTCGATACCATCCACACCCGGCATATCGATATCCATGATCACCACATTGGGTTCAAATTCATCGATCACTGCAGCAGCATGAAGGCAATTATCGTAATCACCACAGACCTGGTAATCCTCTACGCCATTCAGCAATGCTTTCAGCGATTGCCTTAACCGGACATTATCTTCAAATATGACAATTTTCGTCATGGCAATAAAGTTAGCAGATAATGGATACCATCACTACCGCATAATTATGCTATTTGTGCTTTCAATACCAGGGTTGTTCCTTTACCGCTTGCCGAATCGATCGCCAGTTTCCAGTGATGATCATTCGCTCTTTTCTGCATATTCTTCAAACCGTTTGAATCAGGGGAAATGGTAGTATCGAAGCCTTTACCATTATCAGCGATCGTCATTACCAGTATACCGCGATTCAATTCTATTTCTATATTTACCAAACTTGCTTTCGAATGCTTGGCCAGGTTATTAATCGCTTCCTTAAAGATCAGGTAGAGGTCACGTCGTTCCTGCATGGATAGTTTAAGCTGTTCGATCTCCGGAGAAACGACAGCACGAACTTCCATATTTTTTGCTTCCAGCAGGTCCGATGCATAATGCAGCATCCGGGGAATAGCTTCACCTACCGTATCGATCTTGGGGTCGATGCTCCAGACGATCTCCCGCATAGATTCTGACACCTGCTGACTATCCTGGTAAATGCGATCCAGTATCCGGCTTATCCCATCGTCCTTATCAACCTGTTTTTGTGCCAATAAACTACTGAGGCTGATATTGGTCAGGGTAGAACCTACTTCATCATGCAGGTTTTGCGATATTTCGGTACGGATCCGTTCTGTTTGCATGATCTGTTTTACCCTGAAACGATACAATCCATAAAAAACAGCCGCGATCAGGAGCACGATCAGCATAAAAAACAACCAGGTGCTGGTAAAGGGGGGCTTGATCGAAAAACGCATCATTGCCGCTTCATTACTCCATTCCCAATTACTATTCGATGCCCGCACCATGAATGTATAATTACCGGGCGCCAGGTGACTGAAGTTGATCTGTCGCTGGTCTCCAGCCATGATCCAACCGGTATCCTTACCCATCAGCTTGTACGCATATTTTGTTGACGGCCCATTTCCCAGGTCGATCGCAGTGTAATGGATCGTGATGGTATTTTGTTTGGCACTGAATTTTGCTGTCCCGCTCACTGGATCATATGGCAGACCATTTACCAGTATCGATGTGATCACAGTTGGCTGGGGAGGATAACTGACACTGATACTATCGGGGTTGAAATGAAAAAAAATCCCTTTGCCACCATTGTACAAGCGTTGTTGCATGGCATCAAAATAAAAATGAGCAGTGGGTGTCTCCACCGGCAAACCATCATTCGCTGTATAATTAGTGAACGATTCTTTTTTGATATCAAAACAGGAAAGTCCTCCATCGGTGGTCAGCCATAATTTGCCCGAATCCTTGCTGAACAGGCTGCTGACATTGCTATTGACCAAACCCTTGTCATGTCCATATACTGTGAACATGCCGGTTGATCGGTTGAATTTGAGCAAACCACCGGTAGTAGAACCCATCCATAAAACAGAATCGGTTCCGTTCAGGATCGCATGTACATTACCCACCTGTTTCTGAATGGCTGATGGGATCGGGATCATACTGAAATGAGAACTGGCACGATCCCATTTTACAAGCACGGCATTCGCATCGTTGGCAAACCAGATATCATGGTTACGATCTTCCGTAATATCGATCGGGTATCGTAAAGGGTACCCAGCAATGGTACTACCGGGGTACCAGGTACAACGATGAAGCCGGCTATCAAAACAACAAAGTCCTTTTCCTTTTCCCAATCCCATCCAAACCAAACCATGACTATCGACGAATTGTGTTGTGATCGCTACGGAATCAAGTACGGCGGGTTTCCCGGGATAGTTGGGAATGCGCCCGATCTTTTTGTTGGGAATAGTATACCAGAATAATCCAGCCTGTGTGCCCACCCAGAAAGTATCGGTACTCACCTGCCGGATATTCCATATAAAATTCGACCAGCTGTTATTTACAAGAGAGGCAAGATCGTGTTGCCGCATTTTTCCTGAAACAAGATCATATTCAAATATGCCCTCACCATATGTACCAACCAGGAGTGTATTGTTAAACCGGAAAAATGTATTCGCTTCATACTTGATCGGCACCTGCGCAGCTTCCCGTTTCAGATCATGTGTCCTGAAATATTGCTTTTGTGGTGAGATCTTCTGCAAACCTTCATCTGATGTAGCCAGCCACCAGTTACCCTGGCGATCTTTGAGCGCATTTCCGTATTCGTATGATTCAAACAACGCATCGCCTGGCTGACGAATGACCGGTCGACCCTGTTGCCAGTCAACCCGGATAATAGCAAGGCCATAATTATGAAAGGAAAATAAAAGATTGGCAGAGTCCATCATCGAGACTGTCTGCGACCATAATATATACGGGTATTTATTAAAGGGAGAGAAACAGCTGTTCAGCAATTGTCCCTGGTCATTATATAACAATAAACTATCCTTGCAGGGGTTGATAAACAAAAAATAGTTCCCATATACTTTAAAAACACTGGCGGCGGGAAAATAGTCGGGCTTATTGATACGCTGTTCCTTGCAGGCATCCAACAAGAATTTCAACCGGTATTTATAAGTGGAATTCTCGAGAGGCGTAAGAGTGAATGTGCCGTTCTCGCAAATCTGCCAGCCGTTATATAAATACAACAATGTATTCCCATCGGCGAGAGGTATGATCTTATCGACGAATTTTTGTCGCCGCTTATCGATCTCTGCTTCAGAAAATGGTGAGGAGATGACTTTTGTAAGCTTCCTGTCTTTATCAAAAACAAAAATACAATTCGTTGAACCTACCCAAAGATTCCCTTGCATATCCGTTTCCAGGCGTCGGATCGTATTATTATACTCATCCAGCATATCATTTTTGGTATAATAGAAATTCTGGAAAATACCGGTGCTGCTGTTAAAAAAACTGAGTCCCGATTGAGTACCGATAGCGATATAATTGCCTGGCAACTTCTTTAAACAATGCACATAATTATGTGAAAGGGAATTCTTGTTTTCCTGGTGATGGTATTGTACGATCTCCGTTCCGTCGAAGCGGTTCAGTCCATCGCTGGTAGCGATCCATAAAAAACCATTATCATCCTGGACAATATCGTTCACCTTATTACTCCCTAATCCTTCCCGGGTCGTCAATTTTTCAAGGAAATGTGGTTGCTCCTGCGCAAGACATTGTAAGGAATACAGCGCATAAAAGCCAAGCGAAAACCAAAGCCGGTATTTCCACATGGGCGGGCAATTAGTGTTTACCAATTTACTATTATTTAGAATAGCACGCAGCAATCGTGGAGATCGCAGAGTAAAAACTCGAATTTGATCTCCGCGTACCCTGCATTCCCTGCATGAAATTCAAATAGTCCGTAACGCAAAGCTGGCATTTGCTCAATTTTCTCTATCTTCCTTGTTACAAAACATACTGTATGGCAACAATGCGCAAACCGTCTACCTTTCTTCTGTTTCCCTGGGGACTAATGTCCATCGTACTCTTACTGATCCTGAACCTGACATTGAAAGGACCGTTTTTTCAAAAGAACATGAGCTGGATCGCCCTGGTGCTGATCATCCCTGCTGCGATACTGGAGAATTTCAAAGTAGGTTATTCCACGATGCGGATCATGTTCATGAAGGTCGTATACTCCTTACTCTCCTTTTTGCTGGTAGGCATGGCTTTTGGCTCCGCACTGACCAATTATTATAATGTAAAATTCGGAGCAGGTATAGCCATTAAAGCCATCACACTTCCCTGGTATGTATTATTGGTATTATTCATACTGCTGCTGATACAGATCGCCCAGTTATTCAGTATGCTGAAAGCTGTGAAAAGAGAGTTCATGCAGATGGACCCAGACGAGTGATCAGAATTGTTTCCATGCTGCTTTCAGGAAAGGCAGCGTAGGAAGCGAAGAAATAATTTTCAGCTCATCCAACGGTGAGCTTTCATTATCAAGGAACCGCAGCACCGGCTGCGGTTTATTTTTTTTGAAAAGATCTGTAAATATCTTATCGCCCGGCACTTTATTATTTTTTAAAATATAGAGCAGGACGCTATCATAAAACCTGAATCGTCCCGGCCCCTTTGCGATAAAGGGATTATTCTTTTTGATAAGACTATCGACGATCCGTGCAGAATGTTTTTGAATAAAGCGGAAAGTATAACCACTGGATGCCTTTGTTTGTCCACCAGCCGTACCGATATTAACGATCCGGCCATTCACAGCGGGAAAACGATGATTGGTCATCGGGATGATACCAAATTCTTCTTCCCCTATTTTATAATTATCATTGGTTACAAACTGGTCAATATATTGCTTCAATCCATTTTCATATTGAGCAGGCTCCAGTAATTTTTCCGTGAACAAGGTATATTCAATCAATGCTTTTGTAGAAGAAAAAGGCATGGTATATACGAATGTTGTTCCTTCCTGCTGGCTCACCCGGAAATCCATCAGGGTTGCCTCGCTTTCTTTGAAAACGGGTTTCTCTGTTTCAATGATCCACCCTTTGAAATGCTGGAGAAGATAGTGATCGTCCTTTTTCAAAACCGGTTTCTCAAATAGGATACTATTGAATATATAATCTGCCTGGATCTGCTCGTCATTTATCCACAGGCAGGCTTTCCCGTCTTCATTGGTCAACTTCCGGATGATCCCCCCTTTTACTTCAAAATTGGAATGTTGTTGCACCCGGGCAAGACAGTAGTTATAAAAATCAATTCCCCGGATGAGTTTGTAGGTGTAGGGCGAAAGTTCGAGCAAACGGGATACTTCATTTCCATGGAACCATGCTTTGCTCCATTGTTTGTACACAATAGATTCAAACAGTCCTGCATCGGTTTCCCAGAAACACCAGGTACGATCATTCTGTTGTTTATCTTCCTTATCGACCAGCAGTATCTTTTTGTTGCTGAATTTTCCCGAATGGATCATATGTACAGCGAGGCTCAGCCCGGCGCAGCCCATGCCGGCAATGATATAATCATATTTTCCGGAAGAATTAATATTGAAGATTTAAGCTATAAGATTGATCATTCGGCTTCAGGAGCATAGTCAACTTTCTTTGCACCCGCCATCAGTTTTTTATCGCGACGAACCTTTTGCCAGTACTTTCTATGCACAAACAGGAAACCAAAACTCTCTCCATGATGTTTATCAAGATGCTTGTGATGCATCTTATGTGCCCAACGGATAGCTCTTACATAGGTATTGTTACTCCGGCTAAACCATTTGAATCGTTGGTGAATGATCACATCGTGCACCATAAAATAAGCGAATCCATAAGCCATCACGCCGAAGCCGATCGCCTGCAACCACCAGTTATGGTCATAGGTACCGAAATAGATCATCAGGAAGCTGGGGATAGCGAAAATAAAAGCGAACAGATCGTTCTTTTCAAATATACCCGGTCTCACCTGGTGATGATCCTTATGTAATACCCAGAGAAAGCCATGCATCACATAGCGATGAGTACACCAGGTGATCCCTTCCATCAGAACGAAGGTGCCTAGCAGGACCAATATATAATACAGTGTACTCATTGAGCTGCAAAATTAAAATCTTTATACCGCTTTGGATCCGTATTCTTTATTCCACCAGCCTTCGATCCTTGGAAAAGCGATATGGAACCAGGCTGTATATTTCTGCGGGTGGCTTTCCAGACCTGCTCTTATTTCATCCATGCTTTTATAACAATAATCCATTACCTCTTCCCGGTTAAAATTTATATCACCTTCATATGCTCCTGCAAACACATGGTCAAATTCATGCTCGATAAGTCCGTTACCCATTTCTGCTTTATACAGGAAATCAAATATTTTATGGATCGGCGTTTCAAAGCCCAGTTCTTCTTTCAGCCTCCGTTGCGCCGCTGCTTCTGTCAACTCTCCCGGTACCGGGTGACTGCAACAGGCATTGGTCCATAGACCACCACTATGGTATTTGTTCAAGGCTCTTTGTTGCAATAGCATTTCCCCTTTTGTAGTAAAAATAAAAATGCTGAATGCCCTGTGCAATGCTCCCTGCTGGTGCGCCTGCATTTTTTCCTGGGTGCCTGTAGGATTATCTCCGGCATCCACCAATATGACTTTGGTTAATTCCATTCAGATCAGCCGCAGCTGGTTTTTTACACCGGCCCTGAAAATGATCATGGCTTTGTAGTAGTTGGGAATACGGATCCTTTCTTCCAACATCCGGGCTGGTTTCATCCGTTTGATCTTTTTAAATAAGGACAGGTAATATTTATAGGCTACATAGACCCCGAATCTCGCTTTGAGCGGCAGTTTCAGGATACCCTGGTAGGCTTTATGAAAATCGGTATGAATATCTTCCTCGATAATACGTTTGTCGTATTCTTTGAAGTCATTAAAATCGCAGCCCGGAAAATAGATACGGGAAAGCCCGTTGAAATCGGCTTTGATATCGCGTAAAAAATTGACCTTCTGAAAAGCAGCACCCAGTGCTCTCGCAGAGGATTCGAGTTTGGCATACAATTCCTTTTTGCCTCCGCAAAAAACATACAAACACATCAGGCCTACCACTTCGGCTGATCCATATACATATTCACTAAAGCCTTCTTTACAATAACGGGTCTTTGAAAGATCGAGCTCCATACTATGAAAAAAAGCATCGATGAGTTTATGATCGATATTGTACTCGTTGACCGTCAACTGGAAACTATTTAATACGGGGTTCAGGCTGATACCCCGTTGAATAGCATCGTAGGTATCTTTTTTAAACTCTGCAAGCAGCGAAGCTTTATCATGTTGATGAAAAGTATCTACGATCTCATCGGCAAAACGCACAAAACCGTAGATATTAAAAATGGGTGTTCGCAGGTCCTTATTCAGTAGGCGGATCGCAGAGGAAAAGGAAGTGCTGTAGCGTTCCGTTACCACGCGGCTGCATAATTGGCTGGTTGTATGGAATAATTTTATCACCTATCCTAAAATAACGAAATTATCCGAATGTTTTTATCACTTGTTTAGCCACAACCTCTCCGCTGATAAGGCTTGGTGGAACACCAGGACCCGGCACTGTCAATTGTCCCGTATAGAACATATTCTTTATTTTTTTACTCTGGCAGGCAGGTTTGAAAATAGCCGTCTGTCCAAGCGTATTGGCAAGACCATATGCATTACCCCGGAAAGAATTATAGTCATTTGTAAAATCACTGACAGAATATGTTCTTTTATAAACCACTGAATCGAGGATCGACTCACCCGTATGTTTTTCCATCCGTTTGGCGATCAGCCGGAAATAGTTATCCCTCAATGCTTCTGTATCGCCTTCCAAACCGGAAGCTACAGGTACCAGAAAGACCATGCTTTCATAACCCGGAGGTGCAACCGATTCATCCGACTGTGATGATACACTTATATAGAACAATGGTTCGGAAGGCCATTGCGGATCTTTATAGATCTCGTGGCCATGTCGTTCGAAGGGCACATCAAAAAACAGTGAATGATGAACAATTTGTTTTAATTTTTTATTCAATCCTACATAATAAAGCAAACAGGAAGGAGCCATCGTTCTTTTTTCCCAATAAGCCGGGGAATAACTACGAAATTGTTCAGGTATTAGTTTTGTTTCCGTAAAATGATAATCGGCACCACTGATCACCACATCTGTTTTATAGCTATTCTTATCCGTGATCACCGCTCCAGCTCTCCCGTTTTCGATATTGATACCAGTAACGCTTTCATTGAAATGAAATTTCACACCCAATTCTACTGCTAAGTGGTGCATTCCCTCTACTACCGCATACATGCCTTTCTCCGGGTACCAGGTACCGCCTTTGATATCAGCATAGTTCATCAGGCTATAAAGGGCAGGTGTATCTTCCGGCAATGCGCCAAGAAAAAGGACGGGGAATTCCATGATCCGCCTGAGTTTGGGATGCTTGAAATAGTGGGCAATATGTTTTTTAATAGAAGAGAACACCTGGAGTTTGAATACCCCACTGACAGTGTCCCAGTCCATGAATTCGGCAAGGGAGCGGCCGGGTTTATACACGAGTTTGTTGATCCCTACTTCATATTTGTACGCCGCCCCTTTTAAATATTTTTCTAATTTTTCGGCACCACCTTTTTCGATGGATTCAAATACCTGTTTCAATGCTTCATAATCGGCGGGGATATCAGTATAACCATCTTCCCAGTAGATACGATAAGAAGGATCGAGGCGATGGAGTGAATAATAGTCGGAGACCCTTTTCCCGAATTTTTCAAAATAAGTTTCAAAGACACCAGGCATCCAGTAAAAGCTCGGGCCCATATCGAAAGTAAAACCGTTCTCTTTTAATTGACGTGCACGACCGCCGGGTCCGTCATTTTTTTCAATGACCGTAACGTCCCAACCTTCTTTAGCCATAAAGGAAGCAGCAGCAAGACCGGCGAAACCGGCACCGATCACCAATACTGATTGTTGAGGCACTAACAATTTTTTAGAAACGGCTTATTTGCTCCTTCAGCAATTTTCTTGCAAAGTGGATCCTGCTTTTGATCGTACCCAAAGGTTCCGTGAGCACATCAGCGATCTCATTGTATTTATATCCGTCAAAATACAATAAAAAAGGAGTTCTGAATATTTCAGGCAATTCCTGTATCGCCGTATGTATCTCTTTTAAGCGCAGGTTGCTCTCCGCCTGGTTAGCAACAGTAGCCTGTTTGAGATTGATCAGGTAATCATTCGGCGTGCTATCGAAGATCGTTTTTTGTTTAGCTTTCCGGCGGTAATTGTTAATAAAAATATTCCGCATGATCGTAAACAACCAAGCTTTGATATTGGTACCGACATGATATTTCTCCTGGTTGGCCAACGCCTTGTACAGTGTTTCCTGGTAAAGATCATTGGCTGCTTCTGTGTCCCTTGTCAGGTTGATCGCAAAAGGTTTGAGAAAATCCGCATTGGTCAGCAGCATTTCATTGAATTCCGGGCTTGACATTTTGTTGAATTATTCTGACCTAAATTTAAACATTATTCTGACCCCCTCAAAATCAAATTTTCACTGATTTTGTTCAACAAGAATGATACCGGCTGCCAAAACAGGTCATTCTGTCTTAAAGGGAAGAGAAGTATTCCATTACTTCCGTCAGAGAGCGCTTAAAATGAACGAATTGGGGAATTTTCTTCTTGTAGTGCTGGGTAACCTGCCCTGAAATGACAGTATTGGTCTCCTGGAATCGCTGCTGGATCTGCCGGAGGAATTTTTCCAGGCTAAACCCCGAACCCGTCGAGGTCAGGTGTATAAAAATGATATCAGGTTTTTTGAAGCTGACCACATGCTCCACATCTTTGACCGGTACATCGGCTCCCAGGTAAATGGTTGTCGCCCCACGACTCTTCAATAAATAATACATAAAGAGCAGGCCCAATTCATAGTGTTCTCCTTCGGGAAGGAACAGTAAGAAAGTCTTGTCAAGTTTGACATGCGATACAGTGGTCTCAATACCTACGATCAGTTTCTGGCGAATGATATTGGTCACAAGATGCTCCTGCGCGGCATTGATCCGACCTGTCTGCCATAATATCCCGATCTTTTCGAGAAATGGAAAAATGATCTGTATCACTGTTCGTTCGATCCCTTTGGCTGTGATATAATTGCTGATGACCTTTTCAAAGCCTTCCATATCCAGGCTGATCATTTTTTCAACCAGCTCGTTGATATAACGATCCTGCACAGCACGGGCATCGGCCAGTGAAAGAATATTATCTTTTATCTCTTCTGCCCGCATCCGGTCGATATGCGAGATCTTAAAACCGTATTTGTTCAGTAAAGCTACATTCAGGACCGTCCTTAATTCTTCACTACTGTAATAACGGATATTCGTTTGCGTTCGTTGCGGCTTCAGGAAATTATAACGCTGTTCCCAGATACGTATCGTATGGGCTTTGATACCGGTAAGGGTTTCCAGGTCCTTTATGGTGAAAGCGTTCATAATGCTACCATCTCTACAAGCAGGAATAAAAAAAGTTTAGAACCTGCCAAACAGGTTCAGAGTTCGGGGTTCCTGATCCTGCCGGAGTCGAATAGTTTTTGCATAGAAGATAGTATGGCCGGATTTTTCAGCAATTCAAGATGCCGGGCATTATGCAGGTCGGTTCCCACCAGGTCATAGTATCCTTTTTTGACAAGATACTGTGCCAGCTCCTGCACCGAACGGCCATAATGCCCGCCCAGGGAAAGTATATTCAACTGGAACAAACAACCGATCTCTTTTAATTCATCGTAAAAAGCTTTGTTATGTTCGAGATAAGCATATCGTTCCGGGTGAGCGATCACAGGCTGATAATCCTGCATCTGCATACCGAATAAAATATCTTTCAGGCTATGCGAAGGATAGGCCATCGAAAATTCCGTGAGCACCATGTTACCGCTGATCGTTAACAATGGCGTGTTATCTCTTACCAACCCTTCCACGTGTTCGTCCAGGAAATATTCCGCCGCGGCATGGATCTCTACTTCCAATCCCGCTTCTTTTACGGCCTGTTGCAATTCGGCTTGCTTTTTCAAAATGATCTCATGCGTATTCGGGTACATCTCCCAGAGCACATGTGGCGTTGTGATGAGTTTGGAAAAACCCAGTTCCATCATTCCTTTTATCAACCGGAGTGAAGTATCGATATCCGGTGATCCGTCATCGATACCCGGGAGAAGATGTGAATGCATATCCGCCCTGATAAAGCCCAGGTCGGTTGCCTTAGGAGCCGGTTTTGATTTTGAAAATAATTTGAACATGGGCAATTGATAGCTAAAATTACTTTACAGCCAGCAACAATACTATTATTAAACCCTAAAAATTCCTTTTGGGGAGCGAGGGGAATATTTTATACACCAGTTTACTATGTGGAAATACCACGTACCAGGCTGTCAGGAACAGGATCATAAAATCCGTTCCAAAATGCTGGTGTTCCTGGTACCATACTTCCAATGCGCCTTTATGGGGAGAGATCACCGTTCTGTAACATTCATGCGGGGGCAGCTTGCTTTGTGTAAGGATCAATTCTTCATCACGAAAGACGATGGAACCGATACCTGTCAATCCGGGATGTACATTATAAACCCTTGCTTTCATTTCATCGGAGTACCTGTCAAAACCGGTTTTCATCAGCGGTCGCGGACCGACAAAGGACATATCGCCCAACAGTATATTCAACAACTGGGGCAGTTCGTTCAATTTACTTTGTCGAAGAAATTTTCCGACAGGTGTGATCCGCGGGTCATTCCGGGTTGTCATATCACCCAATCCCATATTGGGACTATTCTTCAGCATCGTCGCGAATTTATAGATGCCGAATAGTTTGTTCTTGTAGCCAACCCGCTGTTGTTTGAAGAAAACCTCGTGCTCACCCGTGAGTAATAATAATATGATCACGGGTATGAAAACAGGCAACAGGATAACGATCGCTACCAGGGAGAAGACGATGTCGAAAAAACGCTTGATGTACTTGTACATAATTAACCGATTGCGGCTTTGATCTCTTTTGTTACGATCGCCAGTTGTTCGTCGGTAATATTCGTTGAGCTTGGTATACTGAGACAGGTCCTGTAAATATAATCTGCATGATCGTTTCGCTGAATATACACACAATCCTTGTACATCGGCAGTTTATTCATCGGCATCCAGAATCGACGGCTCAGGATATTATTGGCATTCAGGTGATCCAGCAGCTGCTGTTGCTTATCGGTCTGGATAGTGACCAGCCACGCATTTGTTTTTACATCCGGTAATTCCTCCTGAAAACGGATATCGCCCACACCCGCCAGTTCTTTCTTATAAAAAGCAGTGCACTCTCTTTTGCGCTGGATAAAACCAGGCAGTTGCTCCATCTGCGCTACACCTATCGCTGCCAGCACATTTACCAGCCGGTAATTAAATCCAACCTCATCATGATAGTATTCATCAGGACTGGCTTTGGCTGTTGTCGTGATATGCTTTGCATGTTTGGCCAGTGCTTCGTCATTGCTGACGATGACGCCACCGCCACCGGTGGAGATTATCTTATTTCCATTGAAGCTAAAACAAGCCAGGGGGCTGAATGTACCCGCGCTTTTTCCTTTATAGGTACTACCCAATGCCTCGGTCGAATCTTCGACGATCGGCAACGGGTATTTTTTTACGATCGAAAGAAAACGATCCATATCGCACATATTGCCGAGAATATGCACCGGCATGATAGCCCCGATATAGCGACCGTCTTTAATATAGATCAATCGTCCATCTTTTTCATCTGTTTCATTTTCCAGGAATTCTTCCAGCAGGTCGAGGTCCATCTGCCAGAGTTTCGGATCCGCATCGATCAATAAAGGTTCCGCACCCAGGTATTTGATCGAATTGGCAGAAGCCACAAAGGTGAGGTTAGGCAGGATCACATAGTCGCCCTGCTTTACACCGGATAATAGCAACGCAATATGTAAAGCCGCGGTTCCGTTCACTGCAGCCACTCCGTATTTTGCTCCGGCAAAATCCGCTACCATTTGTTCAAACTTTGTAACATAGGAGCCTACAGAAGATATCCAGCCCGTGTCAAGACAATCTTTTACATATTTCCATTCATTACCGTTGATATTGGGAACAGATAATGGTATCATGTTTGGTTCGGGGTTTTGTCGGTTACATTTTCTTGTCCAGCAATTTGCCGGTCTCGATATGGGAAAAGCTTGGTATATATTTTTCAAGTAAGGATACGATCTCTTCTTTTTTTACCGAGTCTTTGTTCAATAAGGCTTCCATCTGCGGGAAGAATCCATTGGCTTCATCCAGTTTCATGGAAGGCGCCACTCCTTTTATCACACCCAGTGAAGCGAAGCGCTGCATATCCGGCTGTTCTGCATCGGTATAAAATTCTTCGTATAATTTTTCTCCTGTCGTATCGGAAGCAAATGTGTACACGGGGTATTCTTTTGTTCCCGCCTGCATGCTGGCTGCAAAACCCTTCGCTTCTTCTTCTGTAGAACATTCCTTCATGGCATAACCCGTTGCCTCCAGGAATTTATGCGTGATATCATAAAAACTGATCAGCATGCTTTCATCGAATTTCGGGAAGAATATCTCCCCGCTGTTACCCAGCATACAGGTGAGCATACAGATATCACCGGATTCAGCCGGAGAAACAAAATAACGTGTTACATCGTTTGGAACTGATAATGGATGACGACTCATCAACCGGTTGATAAAACCATCGAGCAGGCTGCCGTTGGAGAATGCCACATTCGCGAATCTTGCTGTCGTGCAATGCATCCTGGAAGCATAGCTCATGATAAGATCTTCCATCAGTTTCTTGGTAGCGCCCATGATATTGACGGGATTCGCTGCCTTATCTGTAGACACACAAAAGAAACGGGAGGGTTTATCTTTTTCTACCAGGCTGAGAAGATCATGTGCATATAACAGGTTGTTCTGCACCATCGCCTCGATCGAAAAAATATCTTTCTCGCTGCGTACATGTTTATGCGCTGCGAAATTAGCGATGATATCAAAAGGTTTGTAGGCCTCGTATATCTTTCTAAAAATGGAGCTTCCGAAATTGACCGGGTAGGTGATAAATGAATTGGGGACAAACAATCCTTTGGTACTCCTCACATCCCTCACCAGTTCTGTCAATCCATTCTCGTTCGAATCGACAACCACTATGGAAGCAGGTTTGAAGGCCAGGATCGACTTGATATAATTCGAGCCGATCGTTCCTCCCCCGCCAATGACCAGTACTTTTTTTCCTTCTATTGTTGCTTGTAAAGCCGCCCTGTTATTTTCAATATCCTCATGGAAAAAAGATTGCTTTCTTTCCAGCACCTGCTCGTGTATAAATTTGTTAAGGTCAATCAGCATGGTAGGTATACTTCACTTATTAAACCCAGGAATTAAACAGGCTTAATTATTTTTAGTAACATAAAAATCGGAAAGAAATAAATGCTCCAACCCGCTATTAAATAATGTATTCAATGCATCATCCGGTGTCAGCACCACAGGCTCTCCATTAATATTGAATGATGTGTTCAGTACAATAGGAACGCCGGTAATCTTTTCAAATTCCGCGATCATATTATAATAATCAGGATTGGTCGTTTTTTGTACGGTTTGCACCCTGCCCGATCCATCGAAGTGAACCACTGCAGGAACCAATGGCTTTTTCTCTTCTTTAAATGGCACCACTTTTTCCATATAGTCGCAGGTAAATCCCTTTTCAACCGCAAAGAATTCTTCCACCCTGTCTGCTAAAATAGAAGGGGCAAATGGACGGTAGGCTTCGCGGTATTTAATTACTGCATTGATCTTATCTTTCATCGATGCATCCCTAGGATCACCTAAAATAGAACGGCAACCCAGCGCTCTATCGCCAAATTCCATCCGGCCATTAAAGAAAGAGACGATATTCCCTTTTGACAAAAGCTCTGCCACGGCTTTTGCTTTATTCTCAACCTTGGTATATTTTATTTTCCTGCGTTTAAGCACCGCTTCTATTTCCTCATTCGTATAACCCGGGCCGACATTGCTTGGATTTTCCCCGTACACTCTTGGCTCATTATGTATATGGTGTGCCACGTATAATGCCGCTCCGATACTATTTCCGGAATCGGTTGGCGCATAAGGGATGTAAATACCTTTAAATGGTGTTACGGAAGTTATCTTACCATTATACACGGAGTTCATAAAAAATCCACCGCTCACAACAACGTTATCGCAGCCGGTAATTTTATGAAGGTGTTTCAGCATATGTGTTGAAATGTCTTCAGAGACTTTTTGCATCGCCTTTGCGATCTTAATATGCCAATCTTCCGGCACTTCGCCTTTTTTCCCGATCCGGCCGCCCATTGCCTCTTTTAATTTTTCGGTATAAAGATTAGGCTGTGTAACAACTGCACCTTTATAATAGCTCTGATCCAATTCAAACAGGCCATCATCCGTAAGCTTAATGGTAGAACGTATCGTGTTATATTCTTTTTCACAGTCGATGTCATAAGCAGACAATGCCATCACTTTCCATTCGTCATTATCAGGTTTGTAACCCAATAATTGAGTATACGTGGCATACACCATTCCCAGGGAATGAGGCATATCCAATGTTTGCAGAACTTCTATTTTATTTCCTGTGCCCTTGCACATGGTCACTGTTTCAAACTCGCCCCTGTAATCGGCTGTCAGGATAGCCGCATTTTCAAAAGGAGAAAGATAAAACGCATTGGCAGCGTGTGTACGATGGTGCTGGATAAAATAAATGGGAGGCATTCCTGTCTCTTCGGGATACTGCATCAACACCCATTCTTTTGGTTTGCGTGCCGTTATATTAAAAAGATTATCAGATATGGAATAGAAATAATCTTCCCGGTTTATCCGGTTACTGGAAATAAAGGGGTTAAATACATTCTGATGTGCTAAAGGGTTCCAGGCCTGGGCAACAAAATCGCAGTCCTTTAATTCTATACCCAGTTCTTCGAGGCAAAATTTAGTGGCTCCTGCCGGAAATTCTTTCGTGAACTTTTTTCGATTAAATCTTTCTTCGGGTGCGGCCGCCATTAACTTCCCGTCCTTTACAATTGCCGCTGATGAATTGATCTCTCCATGATTCAAACCTAAAACTACCATAATTACTCTTTATATATTTTAGCCCCGGTTGACCAGGATTTTATGCTTTTAAAACGCAGGCGAAGGTATTAAGGTTTGGCCATAAATGATTGATTTCACAGGAGAAAATGGAGAATTCCCGGGGTTAAAAGCCCGCACTTTCAACATAATCCTTCAACTTTTTTCAATGGGGTCAATATTCTACGAAGCAGGGCGGAAAAGAAATAAAAAAACCTGCCCGGCTCAAGGCCTGGCAGGTATATAAATGCTCGAGGTTTATCAGTTTTAAGCAGCCACCAGTTTGCGAGCCGGTTTCTTCACCAGTGAACGGGCCGGGTTACCAACAACCGTTGCATTATCCGGGATGTCTTTCACCACTACTGTTCCGGCACCAATGGTAACATTGTTACCGATCCGGATACCCTGGCGGATAACAGAATTAGCGCCAACAAATGTTCCTTTTCCCACCAGCACATTGCCGCATAATACAGCGCCCGGTGCGATATGGGTAAAGTCACCGATCACACATTCATGATCGATACTTGTTGAAGTATTACAGATCACGCCTTGTCCCAGTTCCACTAATGGGTTCAGGGTAGCATTCGCCGCGATCATCACACCATCGCCCATCTTTACCGATGCAGAGATCACCGCACTGGGATGGATCGCATTGATCGGGTTAATGCCGAGGTACTGGCTTAATTGAGTGTGGATCTTTTCCCGGATACCGTTATGGCCAACACAAGCGAAGAAATCATAGTTCTTCAGCCGGTGAATGACCTCACTTTCTTTTCCGAGATAATCAAGATGATAAGGATTGGCAGTTTTTTCTTCCTGGTCGCAATAAGCAGTTACTAAACGACCGGCGCTGAGCAATATGTCGATGATGACATATGCGTGTCCGGAATAGCCAACTATGGCCACTGGTTTTTTGAATGTGGATTTCATTCGATATAGGATTTTGGAAAGACTAAAGTAATAGCCAGTTCATGGAAAGCAAAGTAAAAGGGGGAACAGAAAAGGGAAATCGGGTACTAGTACTTCGGAGGCATTCGTAGATCTCCGATACCCGGTGTCTAAAAGCCCGTTAATCAAGGGTTTCCCTGTACTTCTGGAGGAGTGTGCGGTGTAAAACCGGCTGGTCGAAATGGGTCTCAATGCGTAAGCGGAGAGCTCTTGCGTATTCTTTAGCCTGGCCGGGATTGGCCAGTGACCACGCCATTTTATCAAATAATTGATCAGCATTAGTGACATCAAAAATGAGCCCGGTCTTATCATTATCCACGATATCGATATTGCCTTCGATACGTGAACAGATGATCGGGCAAAGCATCGCCCCTGCCTGTAATAATACATTCGGGAAGCCTTCGCGATGGGATGCATGGATCAATGCAAAACTTAATTGCATATAATATTCTACCTGGTCGCTCCATCCTGTCATGATGATGGCAGGATGTGAGCGTAATATTTTTTTTGTCTCTTCACTTACCGGGTCCATATCATCTTCAAACTCCCCTACCAGTAACAAACGGGTATCGGGGTTTTTTTCATGAATACGGGTAAATGCATTGACCAGTTCATCGATCCCTTTGTCATGCACGATACGACCCACACTGAGGAAGTATATGAGTTGCTCATCGTACTTAATGGAATTTTTTACAGATTGCATTTTACCCGGGTCTAATGCCGATTCCGAAAAACGCTTGAGATTAATTCCGTTACTTGATCCCCGTCCGATCACTTCGAGTTTTTTTACTTTTACCAGTTTATGTGTGGTAATATAATCCAGTAACGAAAAACTATTGGGCCAAACATGGGTGGCGGCTTTACCAGTTAGCTTCTCCATCGCCACTAATAGTTTCCTGGAAAATCCTTTGGAAGTCATGAAGCGCAGGCCGGCGATGGTATGAATACGAATTTTCACGCCGGCGAATTTTGCTGCCAGCATTCCCAACAAACCCGCTTTTGGCGTATGCGAATGAACAATATCGGGTTTCTCTTTTTTAATGAAACGATAGAGCTTCCATAATGAACGCAGGTCGGCTAACGGTGTGATCCGTCTTGTCATCGGTATCTTCTGGTAACGGCACTGCTCAAAGGCGATCACCTGCTCCCACTCCTTTCCTTCACTGCTCACCATCACCACTTCAAATCCATTCTCACTCATGAACTTCATCTGTCCTTTCAACAGCGAGTTAAGCGAGATGGGGGCCGTAGTGATCCGGATTATCTTCGGCATGGGATAGCTATCTTATTTTTTTCTCCTGAACAAACGATGATACAAATACTGCCAGATCGTTGGATGGTACCATACGGCACCTTTTTCGGTCGAATGAACAACGGGCTGAAGACGGCCATGGACGGCATCTTCAACAGAACGTTTTACCAATGGAATTCCTTCACCAAACTGTATATACGGATACGTGAAAAAATTATCCTTCCGTGTTGGTGTACTGACAGCCTGGTATAAGATCGCCCCTGTGTCCACGCCTTTATCAACGAGGTGAACGGTAACACCAAAGCGTTGCGGATCATTTTTGACCATGGCCCAGTACCCGCCATGCACGCCCCGGTATTGTGGCGTAATGCCGGTATGCATGTTGATAAACACAGCGGGTGTGCTGTCCAGTAATTTTTTAGATAATATCCTTGTGCCATTCACGATCACGATATCGGGCTTTAATTCTTTGATCAATTCGATAGTCGATGTATCGTTAGCGGATACCACTTTTTTTATTTTCTCAGCAGGAATGGGTGTTTCATCAAAGGGATACTGAGCAAGGATCTCTTTTAGTCTTTTTTTTGATCCCATTCTTATCAGTGGTACGATAAAAAGGCTGAACAGTATCTGCCCGCTTGTCCGGATATATCCCAGCTTTTTAAATCTTCTTTTTGCCAATGCCATTCCCCGCATCGGTTCTTCCATCACTACCGTATCGATAGGAAACTCAGCATTGACGTAATTATATACAACTGTCGTGGAAAAAAAATCCGAGCAAAGGAGTACGATCTTTTTCTTCATGGGGTTTTTGCCAGTTCATCGGTTATGCCGGACATGGTTATACTTTCGAAATCATATTTTTCCTGGAGCTCCGTGTAGTACTGCAATATCTTATCGAGGAAACGGATATTCTGCTCCAGGTTCACACCAAAATTGTGCGGGTGCCACCAGAGATGAAATACTTTTTTATTCTTCGCCGCATGCAGCATCGCTCGTTTGATGCGATTCAATCGCAGCCCGTCCAGGAAGGCGAATCGTTTACTGTAGGGTCGTAAAAAACGGGAACCTGCCACATTCGTGATCACGGAAGACTTTACATGTGCTCTTGTATGGCAATGATATCCGGTAATATTGATATAGGCATCAATAAAGCGAAATGCACGACGGATGCGGCTTTCATCATTCTTGTTACGGGCAGCATACAGCCAGGAGACCGGGTTGCCGCGATAAGAATCGATCCCGGCTTGCTTGCAGGTCAGCAGGTATTCTTCATTGAATTGATTTCTTGGGAACACAAGGCTCCTGACATTTATATTATTATATGCCCCGATCTTTTTGGCGGCAATAATATCTTCTTTGAATGACTCGAGTGTCTGTCCCTGTTCCAAACAATAATAATGGCAGAATGTATGCGTTCCTATCTCGTGATGGGGGCGATCCATGATCTGTTTGAGCAGGGAATAACCGAAATGATAGGGATCATCCTTCTCGTCATTACCAAGGGCTGCGAAATCAGGATAGGGAGATAATTTGGGGTCTGTGTATTCCGGTAATACCGGTGGTTTATGATCAATTAATATTTTTTTATTTGGCGCAAATAAAAAACCAACCGTAGAGAATGTTCCTTTTACTCCATACTTATCAAACAGATCCAGCATCGCCGGCATCGCTTGACGAACGCCCAGGATATTCGCACCATAACTTTCAATGGTCTTTTTGTCCCGCACACCCCACATCAATTCAAAATCAAGCGAGATCACGAATTTTCCGCGGCTGAATGTTATATTTCCTTCGGGTGTCAACTTTTAACGCATTTATTATACCAGACATTCAGGGCAAACAGGGTGTACAGCATCTTGGCTCTTTTCTCATCCGGCACGTTGATCTTTTGTTGCAATAGTTTCCGCGTAAATTCCTTGTCGACAAAATTGTCAGCGTATGAATTATTATTATCGAGATAGTCGGATATGATCTCCTTCAGTTCATTGTCTACCCATTGCTTCAACGGAACCTCAAAGCCACGCTTAGGCTGGTTGATCAATTGATCCGGTAGATAATTGATCGCCAGTTGACGGAGCAAATACTTGGTAGTGCTTCCTTTTATCTTATACTCATCCCTGAAACCCGGGGCCATTTCCATTAACTCTCTTGACAGGAATGGACTACGTCCTTCGAGGGAATTAGCCATGGTAGCGATATCCATTTTTACAAGCAGGATATCAGGCAGGATACAGTTGAAGTCCATGCACATGATTTTCTGCAGCCCGCTTAAACCTTTGGATTTTAATTTTTCCAGTAGTTCCCGAATTTCTTTCACCGGGTCGTTGGTTGCCGGTTTAAGCCAGTCCGTGAATCCGCTGAAGATATCGGTGGTCGCTGAAAGATAAATATCTTCCTTTTGTTGGGAAGCCAGGTCGGCCAGGCGGTAGATATAATTGAGCTTCGATTTTTTCTCATTTGAATAAGGAATGATCTTCTTCATTCCTTTAGCGATACCTGTTACCAACCCTGCTTTACCAAAGAAATCATATTTGGCAAAAGGCACATAACGCCGGTAGCCCCCAAACAATTCATCGGCACCATCACCATTCAGAATGACAGTAAGATGTTTTCTTGCTTCACGGCTCACATAATAACTGGGTATGGCTGAGTCATCATAGAACGGCTCTCCATAATTGGTGAGTATCTTTTCTATATCTGTTTTCAGGTGATCAAAGGAGATATTGATCTCCGTGTGATGAGTATGAAGTTTTTCCGATACCAGCCTGGCTAATGGGGCTTCATCATACGTACCGCTGAACGAAACGGTAAAGGTCTTCAGCGAACTATTGTATTGTGAGGCGATAGCTGTTACCAACCCACTATCGATGCCTCCACTTAAAAATGACCCCACTTCAAGATCGGATGATTCGAGTCTTCTTTTTATAGCGATATGCAGCGCCCTGTCCGCCTGGTGCATGGCTTCTTCCAATGAAGCAGTATTTCGTTGCTCATAGAACGGAAGAATATCCCACCAACGTGTAACTTTTACAGATGCTGTGGCCAGGTCCACTTCCATATAATTTCCGCCGGGTAGTTCTTTCACATCTTTATAAGGTGTAGCTGTTCCGTGAAAAGCGCCGTAACGAAGGTATTGTTCGATATGCCCGTTGTTGATCTCCGGTTTTACCTGGCGATACAACGCATTCAATTCACTGGCGAAAACAAATGATTTGTTACCTGTATAATAATAGACCGGTTTTTTTCCTGCCCGGTCTTTCGCGATAAATAAACTGTTCTTCTTCCGGTCATAAATGATAAAAACGAACATACCATCCAACTCCTGCAGGCAGGCGGGGCCGAGTTTGTTATATGCAAGAAGAAGTGTTTCGGTATCGGAGGAAGTATGCCCGGTTAAACCGAGTTTCTCCCGCACTTCCTGGTGATTATAGATCTCCCCGTTGAAAATGATCGTGAGATGCTCATAATGCATGGGTTGTTTTCCACCGGCTATATCCAGGATCGAAAGACGGTGATGGTGCAGTTGAAGATTCCCTTCTTCAAAAGTGCTCTGGTCATCCGGGCCTCGATGCCAGAGATCAGTTGTCAGTTTTTCAATATTCAGCCGGTGATTAACCGAGCCTGCTATACCACACATGAGGGTTAAAATAATTTTTTATGCAAGATAATATCGGGTGATGTTTTTCCTGTCCTGTCAAGGATCACGAATAACATGATCAGGAAAAAAGGAAGCGCCGGTATCTTATACCGGGCCAGTGTACCGAAATTCAGCGTACTCATGCCCACTAAGCCAGCGAACAGAATCGCGTAAATTAAACAAAAGACGATAGCCGGGTTCTCTGCCAGGACCCGCCGGAATGTTTTAAAAGAGGTATATCGTATACATGTTATGGTCAACCATAAAAACAGCAGCGCCTCCAACGCTGTCAGCGCCATTACGGGACTGCGCACTTCCCATGGAAAAGGACGGAACAAGGAGTTCATAATCCCCAGTGGAAATAATTTCATGATCCCACCAACCGAAGCATCGATCGCAGAAGCTTTGAAGGATGAACCGGCATCTTCCACCTGGGTATACGTGTTTTGCTGCGACTCAAGTGCTTTGATGATATTTTGTGTAGCATACTGGGAAGCCATTTCCGAACTGGCTATCTGCTGCATGAAAAAAATACTGCCGCCAATGGTACAAAGCGTGAATGTAAGAGTAGCAAACATCCTGAATCCCCTGTCCCGGATGTTCTTGTTCAGCAAAAGATAGGCCCATACCAGGAAAGCAGGTATGGCGCAGAGTACGATATACGGTTTGATATAAAAAAGTAAAAAGGTTGAAAAACCTACAACAATGATATTGGTAAATATTTTTCTTCGCTTGAAAAAAAGCTGGTAAGCGCCATAGACAAAAAAGCCGAGTGCTCCCATTGTAATGGAGTCTTTCATCAAAGCGCTGCTCCAGAAAAGAAGAGAAGGAAGAAAAAGCGTGGCCACCGCTATCTTCTTATGCAAGTGGGGGAAAAGTGAATAAAATAATTTGAAGATCCTCCAGCAGCCTCCAAAAGCAAAAAAGGAACAACAGAAGGAGATGCAGAGATAACTTTTTGCGAAAAGAAAAGAGAAAGGGAGAGCAAAACGGGGGACCATATAATTACTTACCTGGAACATGTACAGGTGGGTAACCCCAAACCCATCATATTCAAAATAAGAAGCCAGCTCACTGTTGGGATCCAGTTTTGCATGCAGGTAGGCTTCATTCAGGTTGCTGAAATTATCATTGACCGCGAGTTGCAGATCTTTCACACACTGGTAGAACAGCCCGGTATCTCCACCCTGGTAATAATAAGCGATGACCATCGTATAAAGAACGGTGGCAACGAACCGGAAGGTGAGGCCCGTTATAAAGTACTTTTCGATCTCCGTATGCTTGTACTTGACCCTGACCCGGTATGCCAGTACATAAAGCAATAAGAGACAGAACGGAACCTTGTAGAAATCGTCAACAAAAATGAGGTTAAATTCCTGCGGCATTTGCTGGTTGGATATGCTTCGTGTCGGTTATCCATTCTTTGTACCAAAGCTGGAAGACCAGCAGGTACCATAGCTTTTCCGGCTGGGCATGATTTCCGTTATAAAAACCATCAACGATCTCACTGATGACCTTTTTATCGAAGATGCCCTGTTTAGTAATAAAATCTTCATTGAGATAGCTATAGATCATTTCCTTAAAACTGGTTTTCATCCATGTCATGATAGGAATGGCGAATCCCATTTTAGGTCGTTGCATCATTTCACGGGGTATATATTTATGCACTAATTCCTTTAATAAATATTTCTTTTCCCCTTTATGGAGTTTCAGATCAACCGGCAAGACAGATACCCAATCCATAATATACTGATCCAAAAAAGGCTCTCTTCCTTCCAACCCAACAGACATAGTGGCCCTGTCTACTTTCTGCAATATGTCATCAACTAAATACGTCTCATAGTCGATAGCCATCATGTATTCAAGAGGGTCATAAAACTCTTTCTTTAATTTATCAACCCTGTAATTAGTTGGTAACTTATTAATTTTTGACTTGAACGCACTTTTGATTTCCCGTTGCGTAAAGAGCTCACTCGAAAGGGCATAAATAGTGTTAAAACCGGGGGTTTTAAGCATTTCCGAAAGCCGATTAAACCGGTTTACAAACAAATGATTATTTCTTACAAAAGGCAATTCATGTATAGGCATTGCCTTCATTAAATAATGCCCCATTTTAGAAATCGGCTTTGGCACCTTGCTTAAGCGGCGGCGGCTTAGTTGAATATCATATTTATTATACCCTGCAAATAACTCATCACCAGCATCAGCAGATAAAGCTACTGTAACTTTTTCCCGGGCAAGCCGGCTTACAAGTATGGTAGGTATCGCACTGCTATCGCCAAATGGTTCATCATAATAATAGGAAAGAGAAGGAATAATACTTTTCGCGACCTCATCCGTACAATGATACTCGGTATGGTCCGTTCCAAGATGATTGGCAACTTGCTTCGCATAAGGAGACTCGTCCAGTTTGGTCTCACTCATACCGATCGTAAATGTTTTTATTTTTTCTGTCCTTCCATGCTGCAATAAAGCAGTAACACAACTACTATCATAACCGCCACTTAAAAAAACACCAACCGGCACATCAGAAACCATCCTGTATTCAAATGCTTTCTTAAATATTCTCTCGGTCTCAGTGATTGCCTCTGGCAGATCTATTTTCAGTTTTGGCCGGTTATAAAAATCATACACATTCCAGTACTGGGTTGTTTCTACAGTACTCTTCGCCATATCCAGCACCAGGTAATGTCCTGCATGCAGCTTGGATGCGTTCTCGAAGATGCAATGAGGAGCGGGCACATGGCCGTGTTGCAGGAAAGCGGCTACCGAATCTATATTTATCTTTTTCTCAAAGCGTTCGTGCTGGTGAAAGGCTTTCAGTTCTGATGCAAACAGGAACAGCCCATCATGCCAGTAATAATAAAGAGGCTTGATCCCTGGCCGGTCACGGAATATGATCACCTGCTGTTTCTCTTCATCATAGATCACATACACGAACATCCCGATAAATTTATCGACCGCTTTCAAGCCCCATTCTTCATACGCATGAAGGATGACCTCTGTGTCACTCTTTGTTACAAAAGAATGTCCTTTCTGTAATAGCTCTTCCTTGATCTCTTCATAGTTAAATACTTCCCCGTTGAAGACTATATGCAATTTTTTGTAGGTCATCGGTTGTCCCGCTACAGTCGACAGGTCGATGATACTAAGCCGCCGGTGCCCCAAACCCACCTGGGCAAATGGAGATTGCGAGAAATAAAACCCTTCACCATCGGGCCCGCGATGGGCCAGCGATGTTGTCATTTTTCGCAGCGTAACTTCAGAAGAATTTTTACGGAAGTCAACAAGACCGGTAATTCCACACATAATGATTTACTTATTATGATTTACTAGTTTTTCGTACTCTTCGATCGTTTCATTTGTCATTCGATCCAGACTATAGGCTTTTTGTAATTTTTCATATCCGTTTTCTCCCATCTGTGAAGCCTCCCCGGGATTGCTGAACAAACGGATCATTTTCGCGGCCAGTTCATCTGTGTCAAATGGTTTTACCAACAATCCATTTACCCCATCATCCACTACTTCATTCGGTGCCGGCACATCAAACGCGATAACAGGTCGTTTATGATGCCAGCTTTCCAGCGTAATAAGACCGAACCCTTCAAATATAGAACTAACAACAGAAAATGCTGAAAAATGCAGGAGCTCGTGCGGGTTGGGCTGGTAACCTTTAAAGATCACCTGCTCTTCCAGGCCCAATTCTTTTGTAAGACGTACAAGATTTTCCTGGTATGTTCCCCCGCCTACAATATATAATTTTAAAGAAGGGTCATGTGCTTTTAGTTTCTGCCATGCCCTGATCACATACTCATGCCCTTTATACCTGACCAGTCTTCCTAATATGATCGCATAACGGGAATCATCTGTCTTTTCAAACCCGGAATTCCTGATATGACTAAGATCCAGTCCATAATAAACATTCCTGATCTTGGAAGGTTTGGAGATCTTTCCTTTTACATATAGATTATAAATGCCCTTCGATATCGTAAGGTTCCTGTTGGCCCAGATACCGGAGAAGCGCTGAACCCATGTAAACAAACTCCGGTTGATCTTTTTTGTATTGAAACCATATTTCGCGGCATAACTTTCGTCATACCCATGCTTCACACTGAGCAGTTTCATCTTTCGCATGGAAAAGCATTTGATCATCGCCATCCAGAGATCGGCATGGATCAGGTTACTTTGTACAAGATCAAAGCTCCCGGCCTTCGTGATCTTTTTGATCTTTGATAGTAATTGGAGCGAATAGGGGCTATGACCATAGATGACATGCGTCATGATCCCGTGGTCGGCCAGCTGTTTAACAAAAGGCGCATTTCTTCCTGTATCTATTTTGTGTGCGATCAGCATCTCTACGTAAAATCCTCTTCGTTTAAGTTCCGGTAATAATTGGAGCAGATACAATTCAGAGCCCGAGATGGCATCCATATGCTGAACAAACAAGATCCTCATTTACTGGTGTGTAATTTATAATTCATTTAAATTATTTCCTGTAGTTAAACAACCACAACTTATTTATTTGATCCCTACTACCCGTATATTCAATAACGGGTCAAAGATGCGGGCCCTCCTGGCTGACATAGGTAACAGACCGATCATCTTTTCCGATAAAGAAACAAGGGAAAAAGGTAGCCGGAGAAATTTCCCTTTTGCTCCGATATATCCCTGAACTTTTGAGAACCCTGCTTCCCTGAATATCTTTTTTAACTCCGTGAATGTGTATTCTCTAAGGTGAAAGCCCGAAGCCCGTTTATCGAAATAGCGGGAGATATCATGCGGCCCGTTGATACGACTCGGCGTGATGCACACATACCGGCCCCCCTTCTCCAAAACATTCAATGTGTTGGTCAGTTGTTCTTTTACATCATCCGGGTGAATATGTTCCATCAGCTGGTTACTATACACCACGTTTACTGTTCCGGCCGGGAGCGGGATACTGGTACCATCAGAAATGATCAGTTCAAAATTTTCCGGGTGGTTTTTTTGTTTCGATATCTCGTTCGACACATCAATCGCGTACGCTTTTTTAACCTTCTTGCACATTTCAAAAGTAAGCCGGCAATCGCCGGGACCTATCTCCGCGAAAATAGTATCGGGTTGAATGAAACGTTGCAAAAAACTCATCTGCGATGCTACTGCTTTTGCCGTATCTTCTTCTGATCGTTTACGTGTCAGCAAAGGATGTGCAGGTACTCTATTCAGCATTTCATCATATACAGCAGTGTACATGCTCTTCCGCTCCTGCTTTGATGAGTTCTTTAATTTGGCGGCCAGCTCTTTCTCCACCAGGTAATGTTGCTTCAACTCTTCTGCGGTTCTTTCCATGATTTCTCTTTTATAACAGGGCCTGCAATTGACTACTCCTGCCCTTCGTCGATCCAGTTTTTAAAATGTTGTATCCCGTCCCGGAAACTTGTTTTCGGTTCATACCCGAATAACTCCTTTGCTTTTTTTACTGTAGCGCAGGTTACGGGTACGTCGCCAGGTTGTTCCGGCAGCCCGTTGATGATCGCTTTTTTCCCGAATACTTCTTCAAGAGTCGCTATCATTTCAGCTAATGATATCATCTGGTTATTACCCAGGTTTACCACTTCATACATGGACCTGTCGTACCCGATCGCTCCACGTATCCCGTTAATGATATCGTCAATATATGTATAATCCCTTTTCGTGCTTCCGTTGCCGAATACCGTTATCGGTTCTCCGGCCAGGATTGACTTACTGAACTTATGAATAGCAAGATCAGGTCGTTGCCGCGGTCCATACACCGTAAAGAATCGCAGAGCCAGGAAACGTATACCGAACAAATGAGCATACGCATGACCCAGTAATTCGCCGGAAACTTTGGTACTGGCATAAGGACTGATCGGTTGTAATACAGGGTCGTCTTCCGACCAGGGAATATTTTTATTAATGCCATATACGCTGCTCGAAGAGGCAAAGACAAATTGTACGATCTTTTTTTGCCGTGCAAATTCCAGCAGCGCCTGTGTTCCTTTTACATTGACATCCTGGTAACCCATCGGGTCTGCGATCGATGGTCTTACTCCTGCTTTTGCAGCGAGATGAACGATGGTATCGATATGGGTCTCCTTCAATTGTTCATACAAAGCTGCATCCCGGATATCCGCTTCAATAAAGCGAACAGCAGGATCATTTTTAAACCCTGCAATATTTTTTTCCTTGATGGTTCGCGGATAGAATTTATCAAAATTATCCACCACGATAAGGGTATGCCCTTCTTTTAACAAGGATCTTACCAATGTGCTACCGATAAACCCGGCCCCCCCGGTAATTAATATCTTTTTTTGCATTACTAGCAGTTATCAAATTCTTTTTTATAATCGGCCCACATTCTTTCGTTCGAGAATTTCTCTACGGCATAATGATAACCTGTCAAAGCCAACTGGCGGCACAGCCCGGCATTTGTATACAATTCGTCAATCGCATTTGCCATTGCAGCCGGGTCTTTTGGTGGAACCAGTATGCCATTCTCGCGGTTGATCACCATCCCGTTAATCCCAAAAATATCGCTGGCAATTACAGGCAAACGGCAAGCCATTACCTGCATAATGGCTGTACTCATGGTCTCTCCCAATGAAGCGTGGATATATATCCCCAGCGATCTCAGAAAAGCAGCCAACTCTTTTTCCTTGAGCATGCCCAGGAACCTGACCTTGTCATCAATAGCTAATTCCTTTGCCAGGGTTTCGAGTTCTTCCCGCATCGCTCCATCACCGGCAATATGTAACCGGAGTTTTGGATAATAGGGTTTGTCGCGGAGTAAACTAAAGCTCTTCAGCAGCGTACTATGATCTTTTGTTTTATACAACCTGCCCTGCATACCGAGCACAACGGTTGCTGCATCAAAACCTATTTCATTACCCGGCGTGAATACCGACAGGTCGATACCATTCGGTATCACCCTGCTCTTTCTTTTCGGGAAGAATATGCCCGCTCTTTTTTTCACTGCGGTATAAAATTCCTGCGTGAGATAAAATATCCTTTTCGCAAAAAAGAATGACAGGTAAAGACCCACCCATTCCCGGAATGTCTTTAAATGCGGTGGCTGCGTTTCCCGCACCATGATCTTCGCACGGAACCCGCCCCTGAACCGGTACAGGATCGCCGGCAGGATATTCGTAGGCGTATGCAGGAACAGGATATCAGGTCTCATTTTTTTGATGGAACGATATACGGCCCAAAATGCTTTTGTATCAAAACCCGGCTTTTTCTGTACCGCCTCGAAAGGAATGCCTTTTGCGTTGCATTTCTGAACATATTCTTCTTTTACAGGCTCGACTCCCATAAATACGGCGCTGTAATCACAATGTTTTTCTTTATCGGCATCAACCATAGAGAAAAAAACATTGCCATGCCCGCCGAGACCGCTGAACAATACATGGCAGACCTTTAGTTTCTTACTCATAGCGTACTATTCGCTGTTTCATTGGTACCATTAGCTTTATTCCTGAATCGCTTCACCAGTTCAGTAATACCATACACACCTGCGATAATAATAAATGGCTCAATTGTATACCGGTACCTGTCCATAATGATCGTTAAAAGAGTAGCTATCCAAACTCCAATAAAAGGCAGGAGCAGCAGGAAGAATTCTTTTTTATTTCTTGTCATCCAGAAACCGGCAATGCCACCTAATAATAATATAAAGTATACATAATGGTATTTATAGAAACCCGCTCTCCACATCTGGAAGGGAAGAATATAGGCCGCCGTTTTTTTGTACCAGAGCCATAATGTTCTTTTTGGATGTTCACGAGCATACTGGAAAGCTTCCTTTGTCCAGACCTCGCTCAACCGCAATTCAGAATATTCGCGGATACCCGGGTATTTTGCTACCAGGGGCAACACCTGTGGTGCTGTCCACGGCGGCATTTGAAAAACATCTCCATGTACCGAACCGCGGGAAAACCCATTATTACCCCAGTAAAAAGAATCTGTTTGTGTAGACAATACCGGTTTTCCCATCTCAAAATAATTCCTTGCCATCCAGCTTACCAGTATGACCGAAGCAAAAAGACCAAAGAAAAAGGCGCTTTTAAATTTCTTCTCCGTTGCAAAAAAGAAAAGATATCCAACGATCAGGGGCAAGATGATGGCAAAGTACCCTCTTGTCAGGATGGCCATGCCAAAGAACAAACCTCCGATGGCCGCATTCTTCAGTGAATAGTTCCGGAACAATTTTACGATGTAATAAAAAGAAACAACGATAAAGAAACATCCCATCGCTTCTGTGTGAAAGCGGTCGACAGTAAATCCTGATAAAAGACAAGGAGGATAGAGTGCCCATATCAACGCCGATATCTTTCCCACTTTCGGGCTAAACAGGAGCCTACCCGTCAATCCTATAAAAATACAGCAGAGCGAAGAAAGCAGGACCAGTGAGATCCGCGGTGGCAGCGTATTTTTTCCAAAGATAAAAAAATGTCCCGCTAAGAAGGCAGGTAATACGACCGTCCTGTATGCGGTAGGTTCACCTGGCTTGCCTCCCTGGAACTGCACCTGTATATTTTGCTGCGCCACAAATCCTTTACCTTCATACAGGTTCTCCGCCAGTTCATAATAATCGAATTCATCATAGCGTAATTTCATCGGGTGTTCCTGGAAAAGAACAAACAGTCTTGCAGCTATTGCAAGAACCATGATCAGGAACAAGGTCTTCCTGAATTCGTTCTTACCCGGGATGAATCTACTTGTTATCATTTTCAAGCACTGGTTGTTTATTCTCTTTCGCAGGCTCTTTTGCTACAGGGTTTTTTTTGAAATCGCCTTTTGAAAAATATTTTTCTATAAAGCAATACATCAGGATAAAAAAATAACGGCTACCCATTTCCCGGATCTTCAGTTTTGACACCCCGTGTTTGCGGTTAGTCCATGAATTGGGAACCACAGCGTAGGAATAACCCCGGATAATGGCTTTCAGGGGTAATTCGATCGTCAGGTTGAAATGCGGGGCCAGGATGGGCCTGATCCCCTGTATTACTTCTCTTTTATATAATTTAAATGCATTAGTGGTATCGTTATAACGGATATTCATGAACATCCTTATGATCCGGTTCGCCATACGATTGATCATCCGTTTGACAAAAGGATAATCATGCACTTTACCACCCTTACTCCATCTTGTACCGAATACGCAATCCACGTTCTGTTCCATCATGGTCGTATAGAACTTAATGAGATCGTAAGGCGAATCGGAAAGATCTGCCATCATTACCGCTACGCAATCGCCCGAAAACCTGTCAAGTCCATAACGGATCGCATAGCCAAAGCCGTTAGGACCGGGATTGGTTACATATCTTACGCTTGGGTATTTGATACATAACTCTTTCAATACCGCTTCCGTATTATCTTTTGAATTATCATTCACCACCAGCACCTCATGATTGATACGAATAGTATCCAATGCTGTTTCAATACTTTCGATAGTCTCCGCGATCGAGCCTTCTTCGTTATAGGCAGGTATTACAATACTTAGTTTCATGGGTGTTTGCGCTTATAAATAACACAGCCATCGATCATGGATTCCTGCCGGGTGTATTTTTCTTCCAGGTAGCGACGTACCGGCTCCATCCGCGGGTCATCCATTTCCCGGAATGTACCGCCAAACCATCCTACCATCCGGAGAGGATCAATTACGAGAGAGGGTCGGGAAGATTCAAGATCGTCAATATACTGTTGCTGGTAATAGTGCATTAATCCTGGGTCTTTATCGGCAAGCAGGTAATAGGTATGTGCCGTTTTTGTGGCCAGCGGACGGTCCAGCGAAACCTGTATCTCTACTGCATCATACCACCCCAGCACGCAGACGGGCTTTCCTGCCGGCACTTCCCCCTCTACATATTTCACGAGGTTCTCACTATCGGGTCGCCGCTCATGATAAGCCCTGTACCTGAAGAGTGGGAGCTCAGGAAGCAGCAACAGGAAGAAAGCTACCAGCGTCAAATAACCGGCGAACAAGACTCTCCTGCCTTTTCTTTCCATAAATTCCTCGATGTCCAGCAGGAACAATATATTGGTGATCACTAATAGAAAAGGAATTGTTACAAGGGTCAGGTAATGCTGCATACCAATTCCCGGGGCGCCAAACGCTAAATAAGCGCAGCACAATAAAAGGAATGCTGCAAAATCAAATTGCGAGATCGTTGCCCATGTAAGCTTTTTCCGCCAATTTGTCAAGACCAGCAACAGTAAAATGAGCAAGTAATAAGGTATCTCCCAGCGTAACTGGTAAAAGAATGTTCTGCTCCGTCCTACAAAACCACTCTGCGCATAATTTTTGACCAGGTATTGGTTGGAAACGATGTATGCTTTCCAGAAATCGTTCAGCAGACCTGATTTCCAGAAATAGAGTACGATGAGTGCCAACGGCGCTACGCCAACAACACAAAAAATGATCCCCTGTACAAATTTTCTATTCTTAAGAAAATGTATAAAGAACAGTATCGTGAATCCAATTACCAGCGGCCCGCTTTGCAGTTTGAAGAAAGGCATCAGGCCGATGCAAAGAGACGCCAGTACGAGGTGAATGAATTTGTTATCCCGTTTATACCGAACGTAACAATAAAAGATCGCGGCTGTAAGTAACATAAGCACCTGTTCACTGTGATACGAGAACAGGTCATAACAATGGGAGCCAAACAAATGATAATGGAACAACAGGGTCATTCCTACAACTACGATCCTGGCCGGGTACATGCGGCGTAGCGTGTAATAAAAAAGCAATGCCGATGGTACTATATATACAAACAGTCCGAATAACCTTAATGAGCTATAGGTATACCTGACCCCGAGCCAGTCCAGCGGTTTGAACATGAGGATATTCAAAAAACCGGTGCTGTGAGGATCAAAGCATTTATACGGCACGGCACAATCGGGCAGCGTACGTGCCAGCAACACCCATTCTGCTTCATCCGTATTCCATATATACGGGTATAGCGATGTCATCACCCGCAAGACTACCAGCATCAGGAGCCCGCTCCATAATATAAGAGCAGGCCATTCCTTTCCATATGCATAATAACACAGGAAAGACAAAAGGACGCCAAATAACAATGCAATTGGTAAATAAAAACTCATCGCAGAAAGATTAATGCTGTAGCGATTTTCTCTGGAACACAACTTCATCAAAATCACCAAAGCCGTGGGGTATTCTTTTGCATTCCACAAAATCTTTCCCGTTCAGTAACCGTGTTATTTCATCAAAACCGATACGGTTGGCATACATATCATCATTATGGCTCTCCAATTGTATATACCTGATCTTCTCCCCACCCTTTCCCTCGAAAAGACCTTTCAGGCAATAATATTCATGCCCTTCCGTATCGATCTTCAGCACATCAACAGGGGCTGTTATCTTTTCTTCTTCTATCAGCTGTGACAGGGTCATCGTATGCACCGGGTAACTCTTCTTTACGATGTCTTCTTTTTTCACACCCAGCACATTCGCTTTTTTTTTCAGGTAGTCCGATTCCATATTCAGCTCTTCAAAAGAGGACGTATAGTCGAATACATTTTCAAAGAATATCTTCTCTCCTGTCTTGTCCGATATCCCCGCATTAAAAAGCCTGATATTGGACCTGTCTTTATATTTTTTTTTCAGCAGGGCGAACAGCTCAGGGTTGGGTTCTACCGCATATATTATGCAGTCGGGGTTGAGCCCGAGGAAAAAATCAATACTCTGGCCCTTGTTGGCTCCGACATCGATCACGGTATTGATCGTCCCGGATCCTTTATAGAATTTCCGGATCTTTCTTTCAAAAAATAGTTTTTCGTTCACATCGATCACCCGCTTGATCAGCTTTATCCTAATCCCGGAAAAACTCATGCCTTTATATTTAAACGTTTGGTCATGTTGTTATACATCTCTGCGAGGGTCGATTCAAGATCGAATTTGTATTCCCAACCCGGGTACTGCTTCCTGAATTTGGAAACATCGCTGATATACCAGATATGATCCCCGATCCTGTTCGTCTCGGAATAACTATAGTTCATTTTGTTGCCACTGATCTTTTCACACCAATCGATCGCTTCCAGCATACTGCAGTTGGAAAACCTGCCACCACCGGCATTATAAACTTCCCCTTCTTTCGGATCCTGGTAATAATGCCAGAACATGTTCACGAGATCGTAGCTGTGAATATTATCTCTCACCTGTTTTCCTTTGTAACCGAAGATCGTATAGTGACCACCGGAGATGGCACATTTCATCAGGTAGGCGAGAAACCCGTGCAGCTGTGCGCCGGAATGATTGGGACCAGTAAGACATCCACCGCGAAAAACGCCTGTCTTCATATTGAAGTATCGCCCGTATTCCTGGACCATGATATCAGCAGCCACTTTGCTGGCACCAAAAACAGAATGCTTGGTATGATCGATGCTCATTTGCTCATCAATACCATGCTTATAATAAGGATGTGTTTCCGCGATCTCCCATCGCTTATCCAATTCGATCAGCGGTAAAAAATTCGGCGTATCGCCATACACTTTATTGGTAGAGGTAAATATGAATACCGCTGCCGGGCAATTGAGCCTGCACAATTCAAGCATGTTCAAGGTGCCGGTCGCATTCACACCAAAATCCGTCAACGGTTCTTTGGCGGCCCAGTCATGACTGGGTTGAGCGGCCGTATGCACGATCAGCTTTATATCTTTCCCGTATTTTTTGAAAATGGCTTCCAATGCTGCATAATCTCTTATATCCGCATTGTACGATCTGAAGTTGCTGAACTTTTCTTCCAGCCTGCTCCTGTTCCACTCGGTGGAACTTTCATTACCAAAAAAATACGAACGAAGGTTGTTGTCGATCCCGATGACCAGGTCGAATTTTGATGAGAAAAACTCTACAGATTCACCACCGATCAGTCCGGAAGAGCCTGTCACTAATGCAATATTCATGTTAACTCAATAATTGTTTTACAGTTGATTCATTTGCTTTCATCCACGAGAAAATATCTGTAAGTACCTGTTTGGGGGCAATTTCAGGCACCCATCCCGATAAGGAACTGATCTTTGAATTGTCTGTTATATAAATAGGTATATCCGCCGGCCTGTTCTCATCCACATTACTGATCTTTATCCTGTTGCCGGTTATTTCTTCGCAAAGAGCAGTCAATTCTTTCAGCGATACACTGATGCCTCTTCCGCCACCTACATTATATATATCGTTATTGTATTTATTGATGTCGACCATCTGCAGGCTAACCAGGCGATAGAGATCATCGATATGGAGAATATCCCTCACCTGTTTTCCTTCACCGCCAAAACCGATATAGCTCAGTTCTTTTTTCCAGAAATGTTTGGCGAGCCAAAGCACGATCACACCCTGGTCGATCTTTCCCATTTGCCAGGGACCTGTCAACACACCGCAGCGATTGATCACGGTCCTCAATCCATAAAACTCCGCGTATTCCTGTACCAGCAATTCCGATGCGAGTTTGCTGGAGCCATAAAATGATCTTGCTCCCTGCAAGGAAAAGTTTTCATTGATCCCTTCCGGTGAAATCCCCGGCAAATTTTGGACCGCGGCGATTTCAAATCTAGTTTCCGAAGTCGTAAACGCTATCTGATTCAGGGCAGCGATCGGGTAAACACGGCTGGTCGATAAGAAAATGAATTGGGCCTTGTTCTTTGCGGCGAAAGCGAGACAATTAATAGTGCCTGATAAATTTGTGTTCAACACATAATCGGGTGTTGAGTTGATACCTGATAAAACAGATGGCTCGGCAGCCGCTTCGATCAGCACGGAGATCTCCCCGATCTCATTAAAATCTTCTTTACTCCGGATATCCCCGTGAAAGAATTCGACGCCTGCTTCTTTCAAACGCGGCAGGTTGAGTTCTGATCCCCTGCGTTTGAGATTGTCCATGGTAATGACCCGGTATCCGGGATGATCCCGCTTTAGTTGTAAAGCCAGGTTAGAGCCTACAAACCCGCAACCCCCGGTGATCAGTACAGCATGTGTTGCTTCTTGCATACAGTTAGTGTTAGCCAGGTGCCTGTTTAATTAAAACAATTCACGGTAAGACCGGAACATAACAGCGTTATCGTAGTGGTCGAGAGCGAACTGCCGGGCCGCGGCGCCCAATCTTCTTCTTTTCTCTTCGTTGCCCACCAGTTCATTTATTTCAGATGCCAGTTGTTCCGCATTTCCCGATTCATACAGCAATCCATTCTGGTCAGGCCATATCATGTTATTTACGCCCCAGACATTGGAAGCGATGGTGGGCAAACCGCATGCCAGCGACTGCATGATCGAGTTACTCAGTGTTTCACCGAACGTAGCATGCACATAGATATCCAGCGACCCCATAAAAGAGATCAATTCATTTCCATTCAGCATCCCGAATAATTTAACCGAATCTTCAAGACCCAGTTCCGCTACCATTTTCTTTAACTGGGGCATTGTTTCCCCATCTCCGGCAATATGGAGGGAAAGTTTTTTACCCGGGTTCATTTCTTTCAGTTGCTTAAACGCTTTTATCAATACCGGGTGATCCTTGATCGGTTGAAGACGGCTTTGCATGCCTATCACGAAATCGGTCGCGGCCGCTGGTTTTATAGCAACGGGTTTATAATTTTCGATCTTCAATCCATTCGGAATGACCACCAGTTTCTTTTTACGGGCGAACCAACCGAATCTTTTCCTGACCCCGGCTGCAGATTCAGGTGTAAGAAAGATCATGCGATTGGAAAACAAGAGACAAAAGAACATCCAGAACCATTCCGATTTGCTTTTCAGGTGATGCGCCTGCGTATCTCTCACCAGTATGCGTGTCCCCGGTCTTGTTATTTTATACCAGGTTGCCGAAACAATGCTGAAACTAACTCCGTGCAGGAAAAGCACAGACGGCCTGATCCTTGAAAAGATCCTGAATACTTTGAAATAAGCTCCGCGACCTCTTTTCTTCTTTACATATTCATAGGGCAATGCGAGGCGCTCACAACTATTCTTATATTCTTCCCGTAATTCCTCTATTCCGCAAAAAACGGCGCGGTAGTCAAATTCATGTTCCTTATCTGCTTCTACCAGGGAAAAGAAAACACTTCCATGTCCCCCGAGACCACTGTACAGATAATGCGTGAGTATTTTTTTCGACTGTGTATCCGGCATGGCCCTTTACTGAATTTTTATTCCAATGGCATGCCAATACGGAGAGTTAGGAGAGAATTGTACATCCCTGACGCCTGATTGATTCATCATATACTCGATCTCTTTTTTAGAGAAGCGTTGTTCCAGTTTTGTTCCGAAGCGATCCAGTGAATCGTTCCGGATAATATGAAAACTCTTATCCTGGTAATCGGATAAAACGATCCACTTGGCGAATTTTTTCATACCGATCGCCCTGAAAAAGCGCCCGATCAATACGAAAGGCATATAGGTAGTAACAGCGAGTATATCGCATACGATCCTTTTCATTTTGGAAGGAAGGCTTGATACGATCTTCCTTAATAAATGCGTAACCTCGAACATCGCCTTATACAAAAAACTCCTGTTCTCAAAACTATAATAGAGGTAAACGTATAAATAACCGCCAGGCTTTATCTTTTTAACACAATCCTTCATAGCCTGCAAGGTATCGGGAATATGATGGAGTACCCCGATCGACATCACCATATCGAAAGAGTTATCGTCAAATGGTAATGTATCGGAAGAGGCTTTTGTCAATCGTACATTCGGTGTATCCTTTAATAGCTTATCCGCAACAAATATTGCTTTGCTGGGATCTACTGCATCAATATGCCCAACCATCGGCGCCAGGAACTTCGTCCAACGGCCTGTTCCGCAACCCATGTCCATCACCGTTGTACTGTTATTCTTTAATTTTTCAGGGATGATATCGAAATACATATTTCCCAGTCGTTCAAAATCCCGGTCATCGAAAGAATCGAACTTCTGCCATTCCTCACCGAAGGATTTGATCACCTTGGGATCTGCATTTTCAATAACATCATTACCGATAAAATCGGAGATATTCTTATTGCCCGGGTAAATGGAAATTGGCTTGCTTTTGTAGTTGATCATGTTATTGGCGTTGGTTTGGTTGTTTATCAGGATGCTTGTTTTTTTTGAAGTATGCTATTGATATAGTCGAGGTAGGAATGAATCGTCTTTTTCACTTCATATTGTTCCCGTACCCGGGCAGCGATCTTTTCCCGATCAAATTGTTCCGGTTGTTCACAAACATTGATGATCTTCTCCTTTAGCAAGCCCAATCCACCTTCTGCTTCGGGTTCTATATAGAAACCACTACCCGGCTCCACGATCTCTTTGGCGCCGCCTCTTGTTTTATATACCACGACCGGGCAACCCTGCAGGTTCGCCTCGAGCAATACATTTGGAAATCCTTCGAAAGAAGAAGTGAGTACCAGGCAATCCGCCAGTTTATAATAAGGAGTAGGATCGTTGCAATCATTGACGATCATGATGCGATCCTCCAATCCCATCTCGCTGATCTTATCTCTTACTTCGTTTTCCAGCGGACCATAACCAACCAATATCAACCGGTATTGTATGGACAACTGCTGCATTGTTTCGATCAGCAAACCGACCTGTTTCTCTGCACTAAAGCGACCTACAAAAAGCAATAGCTTCGAGCCCCTGGCAAATGCAGCAGCTGTAGCATTAACCGGCATCGATGACTGCGAGGGAACAACCGGGTTATGAATAACACTGATCGTCGCCGGTTTTACCCTGAAATGATCGACAAGATCCTGTTTCATCGCCTGTGACTGGCAGATGATCCCATCATACCTGTTCATAAAACGGTACATGAACTTAAATAGGTCTGGCGCCCGGTAATGCAGGATGAATTTTGATGGTATCGATGACTCCCTGCAGATCAATGCCAGCTTGCGGGGAAGTGTTGGTTTAAAGAATGCCAGCAATGCATTGATATGTCCCATCCACCCGATCAATACATCTACCTTATATTTCTTCAGCTGTTTTTTTATTTTAGGCACCGCGAAATAAACACGGGGGCAATCTACATCTACTACTGTAACGCCGGGATCGACGAGCGGCAAGAGGTCACCTTTCTTCTTCAGGCACAGAATGATGATCTCATATTTTTCCCTTTCGATATTATTGGCAAAATGAACCAATACCCTTTCTGCACCACCTTTATCCAATGTAGGAACAACGATAGCGATCTTTGTTTTCTTTCCCGGTTGTTTATCCACTGGTGCTTTGCTTTGTCTTGGGACTAAAAAAAAGGCTGATCCTTTTCAGAACGATATCGAAGAGCGTGGTCATTTTAAATATTCTTTCGAATAGAATACCGACTATCAACAACAAGAGACAGACTATTACTATCTGGATCTTGGCCGACATGTGTATGAAAAAATTATCCATCAGCAATCGCCCGATCAAATACGCCAGTATACTGCCTACAAACAGTAATGTGAGTTGACCCGCATATTTTTTGATCTTCTTTGCCGGTACATATTTACCCATCAGGTAGATCTGCAAACTCATCATCGCCAGGGCCATAAAGGATTGCTGGATCAGGATCCCACTGAATCCAAATCGCCATGAAAGCAATATCAGCAACGCGATATTTATAATTTTTAAGGGGACCGTATACTTCATCAGTACCGACAAAGCCTGTAATGAAGCAAATACCCGGTTATGCAGCACATCGAGACTTTTGAAAGCCAGTGTAGCGGATACTACCGTTAGTGTAAGGACGGCTGAGTTAAAAGTCGATTCACCCAGGTTTTCTTTCCCGTAAAATACCTGGATGATGATGGGGCTGATCAGGGTGATGATCACAGCTACTCCTGACATAAAAAAGAAAAGATGCGTTCCGAAATACCGCAATGCTCCGTATAAAACATCCTGTTGCTTGCTGGCACTGATCTCAGAGAATTTAACCCCTATTACGGATATGAATTGTGACATAATGATCACATCCGGCAAATTGGATAAGGTAGTTCCGTAATTGTATGCACTTAACTGGCCCGTAGCAAACCTGCTCAACAGGTAGACTAATATAAAATTTGTTATCAGTGTAGGTATAGCAATGGTTACGGAAGCCATTAATTCTTTTACCACCCGTTGCGAGAGACGAAAATAGAATACCCGGAATTTTTCATTGACCCTTGCCCTTAACTGGTAAATATAAAAGGCCAGGCAAACAATATTGCCGGCCACCTGCCCGATAAAAAAGCTTTTGATCCCTAAACTATGTTTAAAGAAAACAATGAACAACAATGTAAAGACGGACGCAAGGACCTGTCCCAATATGGATCCCACAAAATATTTCCGGCTTAATAACATATTGCCGAGAAAATTATTCAATATAACGAGCATCAACCATGGACCTGAAAAGCGAAGCATATCTGTTGCGGGTGCCAGTTGATCAAGTGTGAAACCTGAGATCGCTTTATAGGTCCCGATCGGTATCAGGATCGTGAAGAGTGAGAAGATCATCAGTGGCAGCATATTGATATTGATCATGGCGCTATTGAGATCTGCTGCATTTTCTTTTTCGCCTATTTCGCAAAGACGAATGTATTCCGGGCCGGCTGCCATCAGGTTAATGGCAGATGCGATGACCAGGACCAAACTGATCAGGCTCCAGATAAAGAGATAGACATCTGTATCTGCCGGGACAAAGCTTTTGGCAAGGATAATGCTCAGGACAAAACTAAGTCCCCGGGCGATGGTGTTAAATAATAACATCCATAATACGCCCTTCTTGTAAGAATTCTTGTTTAGCATCAGCTCTTAAGGGTTTTTCAGTAGCTTGAGAGGATATTGTCCTTATCTCTTTTGGAAAACGAACTGGTTACAACCTTTGGTATTGGTAGTGATCATGTTTCGTAGTTCAAAACCACGCTTTTTCATAAACTTGAATACCTGTTCGGGTGTAGCCACTTCAAACGGGTAGCCGCCGAGCCAGTCAATATGATCGTGGTAAACAGACATGCCCCGTTCTTTGCGGTATTCACGGTAGGGTTTAACAGGGTTCCTGAACTTGATCACATCGATCAGGAAAGCGACACCGTAGAAATATGGAATAAAAAAGCTTTTAACGAGTGTTTTGCCTGCAAGACCGGAACAATATAGTTTTTTGACCTTTGTCCAGCGCCTTGATTTTTTTCCCTGGTCATTATAAATAGCGATATAATAGAGGCCTCCCGGCTTTACAGGCAGGGTGGCATTCTCGATCGCCTTCCACATTTGCCCGGTATGATGCAGCACGCCCCATGAATAAACAATATCAAAAGTTCCCAGCGATCGCATGTAATTTTCATCCAGCACACTTCCCTGTTCGATCGTCCAGTCCGGATCATTATTGAAATAACGGTGCTTTAATTCCCGGGTCGATGCAACGGAATGCGGATCATAATCAAATGAAAATACTTTCGCACCGATCCTTCTGGCAATAAGGCTCGACAACCCGCTTCCCGAGCCGATATCGAGGAATGTTTTTCCTTTGAGATCGTATCCTTCAAGGATCGGCGTAAAATTATTCTGAGCGGTGTCAATAATATCGTCATTCAGTGTTTTTAGAAAACGGCTCCAGTTTTTCCCGAATTCAAACCGCTCTCCTGCTTTTACTTCCTGCTGATGCTGTTTAGTAGTTTCCATTTGTGTTATACGGTAGTATTGTCTACCTGTCTTATGATTTGATGTAACGGCATAGTTTTCGACAGCCCGATCTTTATCTTTTACCTTCCCGTGCCAGTACTTTAGCAAACTGGTCTCGCATATCTCTTTCTTCGATCTTCTTTCTGAAACGAGGCCAACGGTTACCAAGTGCTAATCTCCACATAACGTAAGGATGACTTGGCTTCATACCAAGTGTAGTTGCATAATAGACTCTTGGTAGTTTATATATCGAGGTCCGGTTCACCAGGTGATCAGTGATGGTGGAAAAGGCCAGTTGAATCCCTGCTTTTTTCAGGTAGTCAATTTCCCGTTGAGTAAAATCATATCCTTCCTTTCCATTGGGATAAGCAAAATATTTTACAGGATGCCCGAGGAGCCGCTCTAACTGGCGGACCGATTCTATTATTTCATAAGCGCTATCCTCATCGGATTCGTTCACCAGGATAGGATGATCCTGGGTATGAGCGCCCACCGTTACCAATCCCGACCTGTCAACTTCAAGCAGTTGTTCTTTGGTCATATTGCAACGGGGTGCATTTTTCAAACCTTTTAATGCCTGGTAATCCCGGATGATCTCCTGGATCTTTTTGACCCGGAAACATTTCAATATAGAAAAAGTGGTAAACCCGGCAAAGTCGTCCAGAGGGATTTCCAGGTATCCTGCTAAGAATTTCCTGAAATCTTCATCATTGAATGCTTCAATTTCCTGGAACCAGAAATTCGTTTCACTCTCAATGATCTTCGGCGATACATATAATGAAACCGGCCAGTTATTTTTCTTCAGTACCGGGTATACCTGTTCATAAAAAGAGATCTCCCCATCATCGAACGTGATGTGGCACATATTCTTTTCACTTTTTCCGTTACTAAGTGTATCATACAATTCTGGCAAGCTAACGATCTTATATCGCTTACTTACAGCAAGTATCCCTTCTTCGAAGGCTGCCCCATCCAGTTCCCTGTGAAAATTCAGTACTACTCCGCGCGGCATATTAATGTTTAAATGGTCATTCAGCTACTCAGAAAACATCGATGGAACCAAACATCAGGTTCAGCTTAATGTTCTCCGGCATATTCAGGTTATAATAGATAAAGCCGTTCAGCGAAGGAGCTTTGTTCCATTTTTTCAGGCAGTCGTTGAGCGTATTGAGTTTACAGCTGATGATCTCTGCGAAACTTGTTCCATATTTTTTAAACAAGGCGTCAAACAGCTCTCTTAGATCACCCTGCGGAGCAAGATGAATTCCACCCACAATAAAAACACTGTAGCCGATCCCGAATTTTTTTCTTTTCTCGATCTTGCCCCAGATAAAACTTCCCTTGTTATCTATCCGTAATATGGTTTCGCCTTTTTGCTGTTTTTTATGTACAAACAATTGCTCTTCGTTTATCAGCAATGCATCAGCAGGAGCAGGTGCACAGGTCTTTTGAAGATTTGAATTCCGGGAAAAAGGCATATTCAATACGCGGGTATACATCGTATCGAACTTTCCAGCACAGTGGGATCCGAAGCTTGGAATTCACGTGACTTGAAGTCGCGGC
>JADMIO011411854.1_pt1 | contig 80844 bp, 79 predicted proteins | sample 8958161 | NCBI WGS metagenome assembly JADMIO01 (sample SAMN16585339, study PRJNA669376) | soil metagenome | isolation source: Crop rotation soil | place: USA: Cullars Rotation, Alabama | collected 2011
CCGCGACTTCAAGTCACGTGAATTCCAAGCTTCGGATCCCACTGTGCTGGAAAGATGAGCTTACGAGTTAAAATTTCCCATTGCTAATCCGGCGGCAGTCGCGTAAGTAAAAGGAAGTTCAGCTGCTTCGGGTGATTGAGCAAAAAGTTCTTGGAGGACCCAGGCCGGTTGAAGCTGGACGGGCTGTCCAAGTCGACGGGCCAGTTCTTGATCAATCTGCCGCAAGCGCGCGCCGCTACCGGTCAAGCCAATCGTTTGAATCGGAGTCGCATCAGGAAAATGTTCAAGGTAAAAGGTATTTACTTCTTTAATTTTCTCAACCAAGATATCGAGTTGCGGAGCGAGTACTTTATAGAGCACACCTTTGCCGAGAGCCGGATCAAGGCCGAAGATCTCTTTAGCCCGTTCAGCTTGAGTCATGCTGACTTTGAGTGTGTCAGCAATAAAGCGGTTCAGTTCTTTACCAGCATACCGCACGGTTGCACTAAAAAGAACGATGCCATTACTACTTAATATCAGGGTCGACCTGGTCCGGCCTAAGTCGAGTAACATATGGGCGCCTGTTGTAGTCGGTCGGAGGCAAGCCCGCGCAATCGCTAAAGATTCAATCTCCAGGCGAACCGTTTGTAAGCCAGCTTGGTCTAGGACTGATAAATAACTATCGACCGTGGCTTTCGGTGCGGCTCCAATCAGGACCGCTGTTTCATCTGGCTGACTTAACTCTGGGACTGCCTGCCAATCACTATAGACCTCATCCCACGCATAAGGAACATGTTGCGCCGCTTCCGCTTGGACCTGTTCAGCCAAGGGAGTTGTACTTCGGGCCATGTTTACTTTCTTGATAAAAGTATGACGTTCGGGTAAGGAAACAATCGCTAAACGGCTTTTAAGTCCGGCCGCCTTAATTAAATCCTTAAGTAATTCGACTACTTCGGCCTGATGAGTAATTTCTCCATCAGTAATTAAGCCTTCCGGTACGGGCATTTCCGCACGAATCGGCATCAACCATTGCTGGCGCCTTTTTTGCAGCACCACGAGTCGGATTAAGGCATCACTAATATCGAGTCCGAACGGCAGCATACCTAGGTAATTTGTTGAGAAAGATTATACATCGGGAGCAAAATAGCTACGGCCATACCGGCAACGGCGACCCCTAACACCAAAAGTAAGACTGGTTCGATAATGGTCGAAAGATTGGCCATAGTTTGATCTACTTCTTCTTCGTAAAAGTTTGCCAGCTCACCGGAAACTTCATCGAGGGTTCCGCTTTCTTCTCCGACGCTCACCATTTGTTGAACGAGTGGGGGATAAAGCGTAGGGTATTTTTCTAACACTTTAGAAATTGCGGCCCCGGTGCGTAAAGCTTGGGAAGCTTGCTCAACTGATTGACGGTAATGAACGCTGCTCATCGTTCGAGCAATAATTTGAAAGGTTTGGATAATCGGGATATCAGTAGCTAACATTGAACTCAAACTGCGGGTAAATCGAGCTAAGTTTACTTTACGGACAATACTCCCGGCAATCGGGGTCCGAAGCAGGACGCTATCATAAAAGCTTTTACCCTTTGCGGTTTTACCAATCCAGGTGAGCAGGAAAATTAGTCCCACAAATCCGCCCGCTACAAAAATACCTTGATGTTGTAAGGTGTCACTGATCCAAATAAGTATTCGCGTGGGTAAGGGCAACTGGGAACCGGTGGCATTAAAAATCGTCAACAGTTTAGGAATAACGAAGGTAATCATAGCTACGCCCGCGCCGATCATAGCGAAAATAACCACGGCCGGATAAGTCAGGGCGCCTTTGACCTTGCTAATAAGCTGGTGATCTTTCTTCATTTGGACGGTTATACTTTTTAGGACATCATCAAGTTTTCCGCTCGTTTCGCCGGCGGCGACCATGTTGACATAGTATTCCGGAAAAACGGCCGGGAATTGTTTGAGACATTGGGAAAAACTGCTCCCACCTTCAAGATTTTCTTGAAGCGTCAGAATCACTTTTTTAAAGTAACGATGATTTGTCTGTAGCGCCAAGGTGCCCATCGCACGGCTAATTGAAAAGCCACCGCGTAACATCACCCCTAAGTTTTGTGTAAAAAAGATTTTTTGAACTACCGGCACCTTTTGAAAACGATCTAAAAATCCTGGCTTCCCACCTAATTTAATGGTTTCGTCTTTGCTTGAAGTCAGCGATAATCCTTGCGCTTTAAGAGTTTGTGTTAAGACAGTGACCGAAGGCGCGTTGACCTGGCCACGGATAGTTTGATGGCGTTGATTTTTTGCAGTGTAACTATAGAGGGGCATAATTATTCTTGGGTGACCCGTAAAACTTCTTCAATAGTAGTGGTGCCGCTTTTGGCCTTTAAAAATCCATCTTGAATCATGGTAATCATGCCTTGCTCAATGGCTACTTTGTGAAGCGAGCCGGTATCGCCCTGCTCTAAAATTGATTTACCCAGGGCATCATTCATTTCTAAGAGCTCGTAAATTCCTACCCGGCCTTTATAACCCTCATCATTACATTGCTTACAACCACGCCCGCGAAAGAATAATAATTCGTCAACTTTTTGGTGAGGCTCAATCGCTCCTTCATGCACAAGGGTTTCAAGTAAATAGTCAACCCGAATTTGCTTTTGCAGCTCCACAATAGCTTGTCGGCTGAGGTTGTAACTTTCGATGCAATGCTGGCAAATTTTACGAACGAGACGCTGAGCAATAATCAGGTTAGTCGTACTAGCGATGAGAAAGGTCGGCACTTTCATTTCAGTTAAACGTGGAAGAACGGTGACGGCATCATTGGTGTGGATAGTCGAAAGCACTAAGTGGCCGGTTAAAGCCGCGTGAGCGGAAATCTCTGCGGTTTCTTCATCCCGAATTTCTCCGACCATAATAATGTTTGGATCCTGACGTAAAAGGGAGCGCAGGCCCGCCGCAAAGGTCATGCCGATTTTAGGATTGACTTGCGTTTGATTAATACGCTGCATCCGATATTCAATCGGATCTTCGATGGTCGAAACGTTAACTTTTGGTGTATTGAGAATATTTAAAATGGTGTAGAGAGTAGTGGTTTTACCTGAGCCGGTTGGTCCACTGACAAAAATTTGGCCATGAGGTTTTGCAATATTTCGTTTGAGTATTTCCATGACGTTCGGTTGCAAACCTAACTGTTCCAGGGTTAAAACCTGGGCCGACTCATTTAATAAACGTAAAACGACTTTTTCACCGTCGTAAACCGGTAAGATACTAACGCGAAAAGCCACTCCAAACTCTTCAGTTTTTACTTTAAAACGACCGTCTTGGGGCAGACGATGTTCATCAATTTTTAGGTTGGCTAAAATTTTTATTCGAGCTACGACGCCGGTTTGAATATTTTTTGGCAAGGTCATTACTTCTCGCAGAACACCGTCAACGCGATAACGAACAGCGGTATCATTTTCACTGGGTTCAATATGGATATCTGAAGCACCTTCAAAAACCGCGTATTCGAGCAAAGTATCGACTACCCGCACGACCGGCACATCGTGGGCCATTTCCTTTAAATCTTTTTCCGTCGCATCTTCGGCCGTCGTGGTGCTAATATGTTCAAATTCGGCTTTTAACCCGCGCCGGTATTGCTTCAAGATATTTTTTATACTTGAAGGCGTGGTCAGATGAACGACCGGTTGGAGATTGGTTTTCTTTTCGATAAAGTCGAGAATTTGAAGATCGTCTTTATCAAGCATGGCCACCTTCAATTGATTGCCAACCCGTTCAAAGGGGACGATGTTGTGGGTAACGATAATCGGTTCAGGTACCAGAGTTAAAATATCGCGGCGAATAGAATGAGAAGCTAAGTTCACAAAAGGAACCTGCCAAGCGCTGGCTAAGGTTTCATAAAGGACCTCTTCCGTCAGTAAACCCTCGGCTACTAATTCTTCCTCTAAATTACTATGTTTTTGGGCAGCCGAATTCACCGCGGCCTCAATTTGGTCCGCAGTGAGTAATTTACTACTGAGTAGGATTTTTTTGATGACTTGTTGATGGGCCATGCCCCCGTGAATGTTTGTCTTTGAGATCGATGTCGGTCGGCTTATTATAGCACACGAAGTAGCGAAAGTCAACGTAGATCATAAACGTTGATCGAGGATCCAATTTGTTTGGTGGGCGAAATTTTTTGTAACCACGTAAACGGTAAATCTACGCTGTAAAGGAGACCCTTAGAGATAATAATGAACTGATGGGGCTGACCCTGGCGCGCGACTTGGTCATCTTGAGGAACGTTTTCCGGATGGGGATGAACAATTTCCACGGGTACTGAACCAAAGAGAGCAATACTAGCTCGGGGATAGTTTTGTTCTTTAAGATAATCGCGCAGGCGCCATAAATCTTGATTCCAATCTAAATTTGAATCTAAGAGCACGCGATGTCCGCCCGATGTTCCGCCGGCGACAAAGTTAAAATAACCAATAGTGTTTGGCCAAGCGCTTAGAGCTACCAGCGGAAGTGAGGCTACGAGTAAGATTAATATTTTCTGGAACCACCACGTTCTCTGCTGAGTAATCGATTGGGCGATTCCCACATACAAAAAAGGTAAAACAAGTAAAATATGCCGAACGCCAATGTTAATATGGCTATTGAGGCTCCAAAGAAAATAAATCACGGGCGGAATCACTAGCCACACATTCGCTGAGGTCATAATATTTCTTTTTTGAGTGGAACGATCGCGCCCAAACCAGCTTATGAATGTAGTCACGATTAACATAATGCTTAGCAGTAAAGTTGGAGCAGGCATTTTAACAAACAGGGCTACCGGAAAGTAATACCACCAACCTCGAAAAGACTGCTTTCCTAACAGATAAGCCGTATGACCCCAAAAGTCATGACTAGCTAAAGAAAAAAAACCGCGCCAATAACTATATGCCGGGATGGGAGTCTGAGTAAATTTTTCCAAGTGTTGGCGGAACGAGGAACCCTCCGCGGTCGTGCGAACGAGAAATTGAATCACCGGCGGCATAGAGAGTAAATCCGGCGATTCGGCCAGCTGGTCTCGTTCTACCCAAAGTTTATCGATGCGCGGATCTTGATTTATGCGCTGGACCTGGAAACCGTAGACCATCCAAGTGGTAACCAAACTTATTAATACTGTGACCCCTAATGTTCGTCGCCACCAGAACCAATTCATTGATCCGAGTTTTCGCAAAATGGCGAAAATAAAAATACCGAAAACAAGTGGCCATAGTATCAGTAAGGAAAACTTTGCTAGCTGGCTAAAAGCAAAAATTACCGCGAGCCCAAACACTCGTCCCCAGGAAGGATGTTTCATTAACCGCTCAGCCGCCCAACAAGTAGTCAAAAATCCGAGCGCGGCCGCTATATCAGTAGTGATGAGGTGGCCATGTCCTAAAAAAGTCGGATCAAAGCTGTAAAGTGTGGCCGCGATCGTTCCGGCCCAAGGTCCGGCGCGCCGGTCTGCCCACCACCATAAACAAATCCCCAAGGTCAGCCAAAGAGCGATCATAGGTACACGTGCTAACCACAAAACACGTTGTGTTTCCGATAAAGGAATTTGATGGTAAAGGACGAGTCGTCCGATGTTCCATTCATCATGAGTTAGCCAGAGCATCGGATCGGCACTTGGTTGCAATTGTTGCCAGGGTACTAAGGGTAAAGCAGCCAAGAGCTTAACGAGGGGAGGATGTTCGGGATTTAAACGAAAGTCGCCGGTTCGCCAATAACTTAAACCAGCAGCGAGATGAGCTCCTTCATCGGTCGTTTGACTATCCTGCCAAGCGCCGATACACTGAATCACACCAGCCAATAATAATACCATCAGCGCTAAAACGCGCGCTCGATGAACGTGGTGGTGAATTATGAAATTGACGGACATATGCAATTGATGATCAAGGACCGCTGGAGCCTCTGGCTCTTTACCAGTGCGTTCATAATAAACCTTGCACAGTGGGGAATTGCCTGGTTCTGGCCGCGCGGATCAAGCTTAGCGCCACTGCACTATACCATATACTTCGGGATTGATTTGAGTGGTCCGTGGTGGTGGATTTACGGTTTACCGCTGGTCGGGTCGGTCATTATCATCGCTCATTTTTTTATTGCCGTTTTTGACCACGCTACCCTTTGGACAAGGATCTGGGCGCTGGTGGCCTTAGTTTTAAATGTTTTCTTATTAGGCGCACTGGGAACCTTGTGGGTTCTCATTCGGACATAGTTTTGTATGCATGATGTTATCGGATTATTTTTGCTAGTTGTAGTCTCTAGCTTAGTTTCGCTCGCGGCCACGCCGGCCGTGACTAATTTTTTATATCGTCACCATTTAGGAAAGCAAATTCGCGATGCCCATGAAACACCCATTTATAGTTCGTTGCATGCGGCTAAAGCGGCCACACCCACGATGGGCGGCATTCTTATTTGGGGTCCCGCTTTACTGGTCTTAATTGCTTGTTGGTTTCTCGCACAGTTTAGTCATTCACATTTTTTACAGACCTTAAACTTTTGGTCACGTTCCGAAACCTACTTACCCGTCGCCGCACTGATCGGCGCAGCGATCGTTGGCTTAGTCGATGATTTTTTTAATAGTCGACAACGAGGTGCTCATGGTGGAGGCTTACGTGCTCGCCATCGATTGCTACTTTATACGGCGATTGCCGTTTTAGGAGCCCTCTGGTTTTACTTCCGCCTTGATTGGACGACCTTACACATTCCCTTTATCGGAAATTTTGATGTCCAAGCGTGGTATATCCCGATTTTTGTCATTGTCATTGTGGCGACCGGATTTTCGGTGAATGAAGCTGACGGTCTTGATGGGTTAGCCGGCGGACTTCTCTTAGCCGCCTTTGTGGCCTTTGGAGGAATCGCGGTCATTCAAGGTAAGTATGACTTAGCTTCACTCATCGCCGTGATCGTCGGAGCGCTGATAACTTTCCTGTGGTTTAACATTCCGCCAGCCCGTTTTTTTATGGGCGATACCGGAGCGATGGGATTAGGTGTGGCGTTGGGCGTTATCGCCATGTTAACCAACTCAGCTTTATTGTTACCCATTATCGGCTTACCTTTTGTGATTGAATCCCTGTCGGTATTAATTCAGCTGACGTCAAAAAAAATCCGGGGTAAAAAAGTATTTCTTTCGGCCCCGATTCATCATCACTATGAGGCTAAGGGCTGGAGCGAACCGAAAATTGTCATGCGCTTTTGGATTGTGGCTTCGTTAGCGGGCGTTATTGGGATTATTTTGAGTTTACTCGATCGACTCTAAATAAAATCCTCCGTTGTCAGAAGGGCTGTTTTGTGTTAGAATATGAGGGATGAAAAAAAGTCATCTTCATCCCGATCTGACTAGTCAAAAAGTGCTCGTCATGGGTCTTGGATTAAACTACGGCGGCGAAGCAGCGGTGCAATGGCTCTCTCGACATGGAGCAAAAGTAAAAGTAACTGATAAAAAAACAAAAAGTCAGTTAGCTCCCACCCTGCGACGGCTACGCAGTCTTCATCTTGAGTATACCCTTGGCCACCATCATCGCGCTGATATCAAATGGGCTGATTTTATTGTTCAAAACCCCGGGGTCCCGTCGACCGCGCCCGAGCTTCAATATGCTCAAAAACTGGGTAAACCCATTGTCAACGAAGCTTCACTTTTTTTTCAGCATGTTCCCGGTCCGGTCATCGGAGTGACCGGTACACGAGGTAAGACGACAACGACCTTGCTTATTGCCCATATTCTCAAGGCCGCCAAATTTCCGGCGATTGCCGCGGGAAATCTACGGGAAGTACCGATGTTGAGTATTATCGATCGATTGAAGACAAAAAACTGGGCTGTGGTCGAGCTATCATCTTTCCAATTAGAAAACTTGAAAAATATCCGCCAGAGTCCGCACATCGCGGTCTGGACAAACCTCTTGGTCGATCATCTCAATCGTTACGCCTCTCTGAGCGCCTACGCCCAGGCCAAAAGTCAGATTATTCGTTATCAGCAAAAAAGCGATTTTGCCGTACTAAATGCAGATTCGGCTGTGGTAAAAAAAATGTCCAAACTTACTTCAGCTCAAATTATTTGGTTTTCTGCTCATGGCCCGATCGGGCAGTGGTCAATTTTTCTGAAAGAGGGAAAAATTTTTGAACGAAAAGGACGTCGGACAACCCTCTTAGCTTCGCTTAAGGATTTTCCCTTAGCCGGAAATCATCAAGTTCATAACCTGATGGCCGCATTAGCAGCCGCTCGGGCCGCCAATGTTCCGCTGAAAGTATTCCCACGGGCAATCAAAACGTTTCCTGGAGTTCGGGATCGACAAGAATTAATTCGCACTTGGCGTGGACATCAATGGATTAATGATACGACGGCGACTACTCCGGATGGAACCTTAGCCGCACTGAATGTTTTTCCTTCGGGCGTATTTATTATGGGTGGAACTGATAAAAAATTAAATTACCGGAAATTGACCAGCTACTTACAACGACAACCGGTGCCGTTAGTTTTATTACCAGGGACAGCCACGGAGATTATGCGTCGCCAGCTTCGACGCTATCGTGCTCCTCTTTTTGAAGTTGATTCGATGACCGCCGCGGTACGGCGTGCAGCCACGCTGGCGCAACCGGGTCAAACAATTATCCTCTCTCCGGGAGCAGCCAGTTTTGGCCTCTTTCGTCATGAATTTGACCGGGGAGATGCGTTCCGGCGAGCAGTGCAACAACTGACATGAGACACCACAACGCTCATCATCCAGATTTAGTTATTGTCGGGATTTGTAGTCTTTTGCTGATCCTGGGTTTAGTGATGCTTTCGAGTGCTGGCGCCGTATTAGGATTTCAAAGGTTTCATGATAGTAACTACTTTTTGAAACACCAAGCGGTGGCGGTCGTTGTCGGTTTGATTGGTTTAGCCATTACCTATCGCCTCGATTACCATCTTTGGCGCAAACTCGCCGTCCCACTTTTAATGGTTACTATTGTTTTACTCTTGTTGGTTTTTTTGCCCGGAATTGGTTCTTTCTTTTTGGGTGCGAGACGCTGGGTTAACTTAGGGCCAGTTATTTTCCAGCCGAGTGAAATTGCTAAACTAACTTTTATTCTTTACTTAGCGGCTTGGTTTGAAAATAGGGCCGGTAAATGGCGAGATATTCATGGGAGTTTAGTTCCGTTTTTAATTACGGTGGCTTTAGTTGGGGGATTAATTTTAGCGGAGCCTGATTTAGGTACCACCATTATTTTAATTGGGGTGGCCTTAATTATGTATTTTGTCGCGGGTGCACCGCTTCGCCATTTAGCCGGCATTACCGCCGCTGGAGTAGCAGCCATCATTGTCTTAATTAAAATCGCGCCTTACCGGGCCCAACGCTTCACCGTCTTTTTAAACCCCGCGCTTGATCCTCAAGGAATTGGTTACCATATTAACCAGGCTTTATTAGCAATTGGGACCGGAGGTTGGTTTGGGGTGGGGTTAGGACATTCGCGCCAAAAATTCAATTATTTACCGGAACCCGCTGGAGATTCCATCTTCGCAATTACCGCCGAAGAGCTTGGATTCCTTTTTGTCATTTTCTTTATTGCCACCTGGGCCTTTCTTTTATATCGTGGTTTTCGTGTCGCCCGGCAAGCGCCCGATGACTTTGCGAAATTAGTCGCGGCCGGTATTACGGCCTGGCTCGGGTTACAAGCCTTTCTCAATATTGGAGCCTTGTCTGGATTATTACCTTTAACCGGAATTCCGTTGCCCTTTATGAGTCATGGCGGTTCAGCTATGATTATTAACTTAACTGCCTTAGGAATTTTGTTAAATATTTCACGACAAACGCAACGATCAACTAGCCGATCATGAAACGCATTCTCTTAACCGGTGGGGGGACAGGTGGATCAGTCACACCGCTCCTGGCAGTGGCCGGATTATTGCGTGCCCAGCATCCCGACTGGGACTTTCTTTTCGTGGGTTCTCATGAAGGGCCTGAAGCTAGCTTATGTGAAGCCGCTAACATTCGTTTTCATGCCATTCCCGCCGGCAAACTTCGGCGGTATTGGTCTTGGCGCAATCTGACTGATATCCAAAAAATCTGGGATGGCTGGCGGGCGGCTCGGCAACTGATGAAGCAATGGCTACCGGATGTGACCTTATCGGCCGGTTCTTTTGTCTCAGTGCCAGTGGTCTGGGCCGCAAAACAAGCCGGAAGCCGGGTCCTGATCCACCAGCAAGATATTCGTCCGGGGCTAGCTAATCGTCTGATGGCTCAGGCGGCGACGATCATTACGGTCGCTTTCGAACAGTCGCTCCGTGACTTTCCTTCAGATAAATCGCAACTGATCGGCAATCCAGTTCGACCAGAAATATTTAAAGGCTCAGCGACGCGGGCCCAAGAACTTTTCTCACTCGAACCAAGAGTCCCAGTTTTATTAGTGCTGGGCGGAGGTAATGGATCCCGCGCCCTCAATCATCTCATTAGTCAATCGGCTTTTCGATTAGTCCAACACTGGCAAATAATTCATCTCACTGGGCGTAGTCATGATTATCCGCAATTACATGACCGTCGCTATCACCAATATGATTTTTTAACCTGGCAATTTCCTCATGCTTTAGCGGCGGCCGATCTAGTCATGAGCCGCTGCGGTCTCGGCGCGATTAGTGAAATGTCAGCTGTGCGCAAACCCGGAGTTTTTATTCCATTGCCCGGAACTCATCAGGAGGATAACGCTCGTTTATTGAAGTCACTCCAAGCCGGCTACGTTATTCACCAACCAGAACTGACTGATGAAAGATTATTGCATTTACTCGATCGGGTCCGCCGAGAACCGAATTTACTAACGCAATGGGCGGAAAATATTCATCATCTTTATCATGCTGATGCTCTCCAGCGCATGGCTGATTTTACTGTCGAACTAGCACAATCATGAGTTTACAAAAAATACAACGGGTGCACTGCTTAGGGATTGGGGGGATCGGGGTTTCAGCGGTAGCTCGAATTTTGAAAGCTCGGGGTCTGACGGTCAGTGGATCTGAACTGCATCCTTCTCTTATTACTGCGGAGTTAGGTCGGGAACAGATCCAAATTTTACCGGAGTCATCGGCCAATATAACTCGGGATATTGATTTAGTAATTTACAGTGATGCTTGTCCGGAAGAACATGCCGAGCGGCAAGCGGCTGCCCAACTTGGGGTCCGTCAAGTAAATTTTTCCGAAGTTTTGGGTTGGTTAATGAAGGAATATAAAACCGGGGTAGCGATCGCGGGAACAAATGGAAAAAGTACAACTACGGCGTTGCTCGGACAAATAATGATTGATGGAGGACTTGAACCGACGGTGGTGGTTGGTAGCCGGGTACCAGGTTTTCAAGGAAACGTGCGGATTGGAAAAGGAAATTACTTCGTTACGGAAGCTGACGATTACCGGGACCATTTTCTTCAGCTTCACCCACAGGTACTTACTATTACTAACATCGAATTAGACCATCCCGATTATTTTCCCGATCTTAAAGCGGTTACTCATAGTTTTTCGGCTTTAGCACAACAAACGGCTCTTGATGGTCAACTCATTATTAATGATGATGATCCGGTCAGCCGGACCCATTTTGCCGACGATCAGCGCCACAGCAGTTTTGGTTTTTCTGAAGGGGCCATGTTATTTGCTGCTCACTGGCGCCAAATTCCTGGCTGGCAGGAATGGCAAATGATTTGGAATAAAAAAGATTTGGGAAAATGGCGACTACCGCTACCAGGAAAATTTAATGTAGCTAATGCCTTAGCCGCAGCGGCGACGGCCCTACATTTTAATATCGCTCCAGAAATTATTGCTCAGCGCCTCGAAAAATTTACCGGGATTTGGCGACGGTTTGAAATCCTGAACCCAGGCGCTACCGTCACCGTGATTAGTGATTACGCTCACCACCCCACCTCTATCCAAGGTATTTTACAAGGTGCCAAAAACTTCTATCCGGGCCGACGAATTATAGCTGTCTTTCAGCCCCACCACCATCATCGCTTAACCGGTCTTTTTCAAGACTTCGCCAAATCTTTTTCAGCCGCGGATGAGTTAATCCTGACTGAAGTTTATCAAGTGGCCGGACGTGAAGAGAGTAGAGAAATTATGAAAACTGGCCAAGATCTTTTTAAAGAAGTTAGGCATTCTCGCAAATACTTCGCATCTGATCTCAGTAGCGCCGCAACGCAAGTAAAATCATTGGCGAAAGCCGGAGACGTTGTTATGATTATTGGTGCGGGAGACATCTGGGAAATCGCCGCGCCATTAGCCGAATATTATGCCAAGTAAGCCCTCGACAATACAAGAGCAAGTGATGCTGGCTCCGTATACCACCATGAAGATAGGGGGGCGAGCCGAGTTAGCGTGTTTACCGAAAAATGATGAAGAACTCGTGGCGGCCTGGGAATGGGCTTTAGCTGAGCATTTGCCGGTAACCATGCTGGGAGCAGGGAGTAATTCACTCATCAACGATGCTGGCATCAAGGGTTTAGTCATTATCCCGCGGAATGATCACTTAGATTTTGATGGAAACCATGTTCGGGTTGGGGCAGGAGTTAAAAATGGTCAACTTATCGGGGCAGCCGCCAATCATAATTTAGGTGGCTTATCCTGGTTACTCGGGGTTCCTGGCGCAGTCGGAGGCTCGCTCTATGGAAATGCGGGCAGCGGCAACGCTACTGGTCAATACTTCGGTATAGGCGATTATGTGGTTTGGGTTGACGTGATTGAACGCGACGGACGGCGACACCAAATGAGTAAAGAAGAGTGCGGATTTTCGTACCGGCATAGTATTTTTAAAACAACCAAAGCGGCAATAATTGCCGCGGAGTTAGCCTTGCCGACGGTGGATGGACCGGCCGAACGAGCAATTCTTTCTCAGGTAGCCAAAGAAAAAAATACTAAACAGCCGACGACGGCCGCTACCGCTGGCTGCATGTTTAAAAACGCGACGGCCGTACCTGACCAACTACCGTCGGAACTTCGACCTTTTGTCTTACCGAATGGCACCATTTCGGCTTGGCGCCTGATTGATCATCTTGGTCTGAAAGGTAAACAAATCGGGCAAATACAAATTTCCCCTAAGCATGGTAATTTTATGATCAACTTAGGTGGTGCGACCGCCGATCAGGTAGTGCAATTGGTCAGTTTTGTAAAACAACAGGTCCGTGATAAACTTGGGGTCCAGTTACAAGAAGAAGTTCAATATCTTGGATTTTAAAATATGAATATTACTATTAGTGCCAAGGATTTTAAGCTCACTCCTTCACTTAAAGAATACGTCGAAGAAAAAATTGGCAAGCTTGAGAAGTTTAGTAAGCATATTGAACGTCTTGGTGTTGAACTTGATATTGATCGGAATGCTAAACAGGGCCTGATTAATCGAATTGAGGTCTGGATTTACTTGCCAGGGAAAACTTTGCAAGCCGGGCTAAAAGCTGAGCACATGCACGAGGCGATCGACTTAGTTTATCCTAAGCTCGAACGGCTTATTACCAAGTACGAAGATAAGCGTCGCGACCAAAATCGTCCCAGCCGAATTTAACCCTTGCCATTCAGCACTGTTCTGTTATAATTTTTCAACTTATCAACTCATTGCAATCAGGATTCGGCTTTCTCGGTAAGCGCTAAGCGCGTCTCAACGCGCGGCCCCGAATCCGAACCTACCGTCAGAATGACGATGGGTCCGTGAGCCTGAAACTGCAGAGAAAGAATTGACGATGGCTAAAGCCACCGTTACCAAGGGCAAATTAAAAACCTTGGCGCTCAAACAAACGTATAAACAAAACGAACCGCTCTTTGGAACGCATTGGACTCTTGATGGTTATGGCGCGAGTGCTCAAGCACTCAACAACATGGACTTAGTATTTTCGGCCCTCAATGACCTGCCGGAAATTCTTGACATGCATAAAATTATTACGCCGTACGTCATTCGTTTTGATGGCAATGATAAAAAAGATGCCGGAGGCTACTCAGGCTTTGTTATGATTGCTGAGAGCCATATCTCCATCCATACCTTTCCGGAGAAAGGGTTCATAACCATTGATGTCTATACCTGCCAAGGCGACCTCGATACGAAAACCTGTCGAGCCTACTTTGGAAAGATTTTTGGGATTAAGAAATTCGAGGAGAACGTTCTCCAGCGGGGCTTAAAGTACGGCCAGGTCTAAAAAGGCTTGTTTTAAGGCACCAAAGTCAAGATTGGGACTGACTTGATTTTTTAGGCTTGGTTTGTTACAGTCACGACTCGTTATGGCTATTCTGTCCAGATTCTTTGGTGACGCCAATCTGCGCGTCGTGAAAGAGCTGCAACCGCTGGTTGCTCAAATTAATGCCCGTGAAGACGAGCTGAAGACATGGGATCTAAAACGCTTTCCAGAGCGCAGTCAGGAGCTGCGTGAGCTTATTGCCGGGGATCCTAAAAAACTCGACGAACACTTAGTCGAAGTTTTTGCGATGGTTCGAGAAGTGTCGCGCCGGACAACCGGATTGCGCCATTTTGATGTACAACTTATTGGTGGGATCGTCCTTCATCGGGGACAAATCGCAGAAATGCGTACCGGAGAAGGAAAAACATTAGTCGCGACTTCGGCTGTGGCCTTGAACGCCCTGAGTGGTCAAGGCGTCCATGTAGTAACCGTTAATGACTACTTAGCCCGTCGTGATGCTGGTTGGATGAGTCAAATTTACCACGCCTTAGGCTTATCGGTCGGCATTATTGTCCATGAGCAAGCCTATATCTACGATCCCGAATTTGTTGATGAACATGCTTTAGAAGAGCGGACAAAGCATCTTCGCCCCGTCGAGCGTCAGTTAGCTTACAAATCCGACATTGTCTACGGGACAAACAATGAGTTCGGCTTTGACTATTTACGGGATAATATGGTCCCAACGACGAAGTATCTCGTTCAACGACCTTTCTACTTTGCCATTATCGATGAAGTCGACTCCATTTTAATTGATGAAGCCCGGACGCCGTTGATTATTTCTGCGCCCGCCGAAGAATCTTCAGAGCGTTACCGAACGTTTGCTCAGGTAGTCAATCAACTCGAGGGTACGTCTGACTATACCGTCGACGAAAAAATGCGTGCCGCCATTCTGACTGATGCCGGTATTGCTCATGTTGAAAAGATTTTAGGTGTCGGAAATATCTACGAAGCTGGTGGAGTTGAAATGGTTCACCACCTTGAACAGGCTTTAAAAGCCAAGACCCTGTTTACCCGAGACAAGGATTACGTGGTCCGGGAAGGGGAGGTCATTATTGTTGATGAATTTACCGGGCGATTGATGTTAGGACGACGCTATTCTGAAGGTCTGCACCAAGCCATTGAAGCCAAGGAAGGCATGGACGTTAAACAAGAAAACCAGACCCTCGCGACCGTTACCCTCCAAAATCTTTTCCGTCTTTACCCGAAACTTGCCGGTATGACCGGTACGGCCGCAACCGAAGCCGAAGAGTTTCATAAAATATATAGTCTGGATGTCACCGTTATTCCGACTAATAAAGATATGGTCCGAAAAGACTTACCGGATGTGGTCTTTAAAAATGAAAAGGGTAAGTTGCTTTCGGTAGTGCGCGAAATTCGTCGCCGTCATGAAGCTGGTCAGCCTGTCTTAGTCGGTACAATTTCGATTGAAAAAAATGAAATGCTCTCGGAATTACTAACCCGGGAAGGAATTGCTCACGAGTTATTGAACGCCAAGAATCATGAAAAGGAAGCACAAATCATTGCTCAAGCTGGCCGGGCCGGTGCAGTCACCTTAGCAACGAACATTGCCGGTCGTGGAGTCGACATCCTTCTCGGCGGTTCTCCGGTCGATCAAGCTCAGGTGGAAAAGGTCCGAGAACTTGGTGGCTTACATATTTTAGGAACCGAACGTCACGAATCCCGTCGGATTGATAATCAGTTGCGTGGTCGGGCTGGCCGACAAGGCGATCCTGGTTCGAGTCAATTTTACGTTTCGATGGAAGATGACTTAATGCGCATCTTCGGTTCCGATCGGATGAAAGGATTAATGGACCGAATGGGTGTACCGGACGACATGCCGCTCGAATCTAAACTTGTTTCTCGTTCGATTGAACAGGCTCAGAAAAAAGTAGAAGGTCATAACTTTGATACTCGAAAACACTTAGTCGAGTATGACGACGTTATTAACAAGCATCGTGAAGTCATCTATAAACGTCGGAGCGAGATCTTGCACAATGATAAGGAAGGAGTGATGGAACGACTGCGGGAAACGATCGATAAAGAAATTGCGACCATCGTTTCTTTTCACACCACGACTGAACGAGAAGAAGAATGGGATTTAAACGGGATGTACGCGGCGATCGATGCCTTATGTCAGGCGCCGATTGCTACTCGGTTGAAGATGGAAGATTTTCGTGAGCAACGTCGTGAAACACAAAGCACGGCTGAGTCGCGGACAATGATTTCTGATTACTTAGTGAAACATGCGGAATCACAGCTGGGTAAAGTAGCGCAGCAATTTCCGCAGCCGACCGAATATCCAGAAGTAGTACGAAGTGTCATGCTGCGTTCGATTGATCAGCTTTGGATTGAACATCTTGATTTGATGGATCGATTGCGCGAGGGGATTGGCCTTCGAGGTTATGGTCAACGTGATCCCTTAGTAGAATACAAAAAAGAAGCTTTTGATTTATTTTCTCAGTTAGTTAATTCGATCAATACGCTGATTGCTAGTACTATTTTTAAAGTTACCGTTGCTCCATCCGCAGCACCACAGCAGCCGCGTCGAACGATGATTACTTCAGCTCCTCAAAAAGAAGCCGTTGAAGCGCGCAGTCAGGGTCCGATTGCGCCAGCTAAACAAATGGTCGGTGGGATCGATCTCTCTAAGGTGGGTCGGAATGATCCGTGTCCTTGTGGCTCAGGAAAGAAATTTAAAAAATGCTATCTGGCGAATGATCCAGGTTGCAAACTTTTGAATACCTCTCAAACGTAAACATTATCTTCGCTAAATGTAAAAACGAACTCTCAAAAAGAGTTCGTTCGTCTTTTCTTGAGCCAGTCTGCCCAACTATCGGGTGGGTCAAGGATAGTCCAACCCGCCCACATCATGACTAGGCCCAATCCGATCACGAAAATATTTCCGTGAGCTAGCCAGTTAGCAAAGGCGAGAGAAAATCCGCTGAGCAGGATCACGAACCCGAGACACAAAATACCGTTCACCAGTAATTCGTAACGCCGCATATTTTTCCTCCCTTGAAAGAACTAAAAAACTTTTCTTGATTTCTATCGTAATTTACCGCGCTCATATTGACAACCCCCCATTTTTGTGCTAAAATACAGTAGTCTTGAGTAATCGAGACTGTGTTCTTTAGAGGAAAACACAAATAAAAAACAAAAAGCGCGGACAGAGGGTCCGGGTGTTCAGTAGGTTGGACGATCAAATTTGTCGAACTTAGTGAACACCTTGTGTGACCCATATCGCTCATTGCGATGGCGGTCCTTTTGACCCTCTGTCTCCACCTCTACCTTTTATATACGTCCTGTGACGCTACCTTTTCATAAGCCAAATTACCTTTTGCGGTTACTGATCGTCGCTTTTTTGTTTGTCGGTCATGAAGCCGCGGCCGCGACAAAAAACCCCACTGATCGTCCGGCGCAGCTGACGGTTCCTACCCAGCAACAGACGATTAATCTGTTTGGCGGAAAGTTTCGAGGCGGCGCCACCGTCGCAGTCACTGATCTCGGAGGTGATGGTGACTCTGAATATATTGTGGGAGCGGGATCGAATGGGGGACCACAAATAGAAATTTATGATCAAGACGGAAAACGCATCCGTTCTTTTTTTGTTTTTAATAAAACGACTCAAGCCGGAGTCAACGTGGCCGCTGGTGATATTGATAACGATGGTAAGGGCGATATTGTCGTCGCTCCACACTTAGGTTATAAACCCATCATTGAAGTATATGATGGTAATGGAAAATTAAAAGATTCTTTTACTGCTTTTGAAAGCGCCTACAGCGGCGGAGTACGGGTAGCCGTCGTTCCAGCACATGGTCAGCAAAATGGTTACATTGCCGCGGCTAGTGGAATCGGACGGGAAATGGAAATAAAAGTTTTTTCAATGGATGGTAAACAAACCATCTCTTCTATTTTTCCTTATGGTAAGAAAACCGGTGATGGGGTCACGATCGCCGCGGGTTATAGTTCGACCCTCCAGCAATCAATCTTAGCCATCGGTGCTCCGGCCGGACGAAAACCTTTTGTCCAAGTCTACGGGTTGAGTTCTAAAAAAATGGAATCTTCATTCTTGGCCTATGATGAAAAAATGACGGCCGGAATTTGGGTCAGCTTTCAGAACGATATTCTTGCTACTGCTCCTAACCTCGGTGCGGCACCTGACATCCGGACCTTCTCTCTTTTTGGTATTCTGCAATCTGATCACGTCGTTTTTGAGTCTGGCTACCGCGGCGGAACGCGGGTGGCTTTAGCTAGCTTTAATGGCCAAACTATTCCGGTCGTTACGTCTACCAGTAAGCCGAATGATCAAGTAGTCGGAGCGGGAAAAGGGAAACGGATTATTGTTGACCTCTCCGAGCAAAAACTAAAAATGGTAGAAAACAATAAAGTTATTTCAATCCGTCAAATTTCGACCGGGAAGTGGTCAACGCCAACGCCCACTGGAGAATATAAAACTAAAAATAAAATAACGACGGCCTACTCAAAACCATACGGACTGTATATGGAATACTGGATGGCCTTTTCGGCTGACGGTTCCTATGGATTACATGCCCTCCCTTTTTGGAAACTTAAAGATGGCGGGAAGCTCTACGAAGGCGCGAGCCACATCGGCACTCCGGTTTCCCATGGGTGTATCCGGCAAACCGTCGAGGATGCTAAATCGTTATATGAATGGGCACCGGTCGGCACTCCGGTAACAATCCAGGGCTAGACTTGTCAGACAACGAGAGAAAGACTATACTGTCAGCAGCGCATTTTTTTCGTTGATCATGAAACGTCGTAACGTCTGGATTACCTTTATCCTGGTAGTGCTCCTGAGTGCTGCCGCCGGTTATGTCAGCTGGCCTAAAACGCCCAACTTAAAGATTGGTCAGTGGACCAAAAATTTTGATTTACGCTTAGGTCTTGATCTCCAAGGGGGGACAAGTTTAACGTATAGTGCCGACGTCAATAAAATTAAAGAAGCGGACCGGGCTGACGCTTTAAGCTCGGTGCGAGACGTGATTGAACAGCGGGTAAATGCATTCGGCGTTTCTGAGCCAGTAGTCCAAACGAACCGGGTTGGTAATGACTATCGGGTAATTGTTGAGTTAGCCGGTGTCAAAGATATTAATCAAGCTATTAAACTGATCGGTGAAACTCCTTTACTTGAATTCCGACGTCCAATGGGCCTGTCGGAAGAAGAAGCGCTCAAAAAAGCGAATGAAGTGCTAGCGAAAGTAAAAGAAAAAAATGCTGATTTTGCTAAACTAGCCCAGGAATTTTCCGACGATCCCGGAAGTAAAATCCAGGGTGGGGATCTTGGATTTCAGCCGAAAGGGCAATTTGTAGCTGAATTTGATAAAGCCATTTTCGATGATCTTAAAGTGGGGGAAGTTACTGCAGCACCCGTCAAGACTCAGTTTGGTTACCATATCATCAAAAAAACCGACCAACATGAAGTAGAAAAAGATGGTAAGAAAGTGACCGAAGTCCGCAGCTCCCATATTTTAATCATGACTGAAGCTGGGGCTGCTCAAGCTGGTAATTATCAACCAACCGATTTAACCGGAAAACAACTGCAAAGAGCTACCGTAGTATTTAACCAGCAAACGGGAGCGCCTGAAGTCCAACTCCAGTTTAACGGAGAAGGCACGAAATTATTTGCTGATTTAACTAAACAATATTTAGGCAAAGTTATTGGAATTTACTTAGATGGACAACCGATTAGTCTTCCCACCGTCCAAACTCAAATTACTGATGGCACCGCCATTATCAATGGTAATTTTACCCTCGACTCCGCGAAAGAGTTAGCCCGACGCTTAAACGCCGGCGCTTTGCCTGTCCCTATCAACCTGGTAAGCCAGCAAAATATTGGCGCGACATTAGGCCAAGATTCGATTGAAAGAAGCTTGGTGGCTGGTTTAATCGGTTTAATTCTAGTCGCTATTTTCATGATCGTGTACTACCGGTTGCCCGGCTTAGTAGCCGTAGTGGCTTTAATAGTCTATAGCATGATCGTCTTAGCGATTTTCAAATTATGGCCGGTCACGCTCACTTTAGCTGGTATTGCTGGCTATATTCTTTCTATTGGTATGGCCGTTGATGCTAATGTCTTGGTATTTGAACGCACCAAGGAAGAGCTCCGCGGCGGACGTCCACTCGGTTCAGCGATCGATGAAGGATTCCAACGAGCGTGGCTTTCTATTCGAGATTCAAACGTTTCTTCACTGATTACCTGCTTTATTCTTATTTGGTTCGGCAGCAGCTTAATTAAAGGATTTGCCGTTACCTTGGCAATTGGTATTGTGGTCTCCATGTTTACGGCCTTAACAGTTACTCGAACCTTAATGAATATTATTGTTTCACCCTGGATGGCCCGTCATGCCTGGCTCTTTGGTGTGGCTGATAAAACTGTCGAAACTCCCAAGCTATAATCCCATGTATCGCATTATTCAAAAACGCCGCTGGTTATTTGGACTTTCACTCGCTGTTCTCGTTCCGGGAATTATTGGCTGGGCTTTATTTGGATTACGACTAGGCATCGACTTTACTGGTGGAAGTCGAATGACGGTAGCCTTTTCACAGGCACGTCCAGCTCCAAGTGAAGTTGCGACCACGATTGAACCCTTAGCCGTCGGAACGCCGACCGTCCAAACGTCAGGGGATAAGGAGCTGATTATCCGTTTACCGAGTATTAATAACGAACAGCGACAAAAAGTTGTCGATGCGCTCAGTAAAAAATATCAAGGCGTGAGCGAAGCAGCTTTTGAATCGATTGGGCCGACGATTGGTAAAGAATTATTCCAACGAGCCGTACTGGCGGTCGGTTTAGTCTTACTCGCCATCGTGCTTTACATTAGTTGGGCTTTTAGAAAAGTAAGTATTGGGCCTGTACGTGCCTGGGTGTACGGTGTCTCGGCGATCGTAGCCTTGTTCCATGATTTAATCGTCGTGATCGGAATTTTTGCCTTGCTTGGACATTATTTCCACATTGAACTTGACTCTTTATTCGTCACCGCCCTTCTGACCGTCTTAGGTTTCTCGGTCCACGACACGATTGTAGTCTTTGATCGTATTCGCGAGCGATTACGTATTGGTCACGAAGCCACGTTTGAGGACACCGTCAACGTCAGTCTCAATCAAACCCTAGTTCGTTCCCTCAATACTTCCTTAACGACGATTTTAGTGCTCTTAGCACTTTATTTGTTCGGCGGACATTCCATTCGCAACTTTACCCTAGCCCTCCTGATCGGGATTGCGAGCGGGACCTATTCCTCAATTTTTGTGGCGGCGCCACTCCTGGTTGTTTACGAAAGATGGCAAGCTCGAACTGGCAAAAAACGCTAAAATAAAAAGAAAAAAACCAGCTTTTCGTTTGGGAGGGAAAACCTTGACAGTTAGACAATATTATGCTATACTAGCGTTGTTGTTGCATTTGTCGATAGCTATATATGCCTGACCAAGATAACCCTCAATCAATTCTTGACCGAGTGCTGCAAAGCCAGCAATCGGAGGCTTTGGAACATTTTGAGCCGAACGATATCGTCAATGAATTACTCAAACAGTTAAGTCAAAAGGAAGCCGATGTAGTTCGCCGGCGTTTTGGGTTAAGCCCGGCTGATCCAGAAACGCTTGAAACAATCGGACAAACATATAAGGTTACGCGAGAACGTGTCCGCCAAATTCAACGCTGGGCGGTTGAGCATTTGCGTCAATCAAGCCAAACCAAACAGCGCTTACATGGGTTAGATGTGCTACTCCAACAGCTTCTACAAGATCATGGAGGTATTATGGTTGAGGACGAGCTTCTTCATGAGCTTCATCACAATGCGCATGAAGATAAGCAAGCACGCGCTTCGACTCTTTTTTTACTCCAGGAGTTAATGCCGGACAAAGTTGAGCGCATAGAATCGACTGAGTACAAACCCTACTGGAAACTTAAATTTTTTACTCCACACTTACTAGCGGAAGTCATTAAACAGGCCGAAGAAGTTATTACCGCGGCCGGAAAACCAATTAGTCACGATCGGCTGTTAGAAGGACTGAAAAACAGCGCTTGGTGGCAGCAAGAGAAACCTGATATTTCCGATGATGCGGTTTTGACGTACTTAGCGGTTGCTAAAACGATCGAACGTAATCCTTTTCACGAATATGGTTTGCGTTCATGGGGAAGTATTGTGCCAAAACGAATGAATGATAAAATTTTATTAGTCATGCGTAAGCACGGGAAGCCGATGCACTTTCAGGAGATCACCCAGAAAATTAATGAAATCGGTTTTGATAGTCGTCAGGCTTATCCTCCAACCGTTCATAATGAACTGATCCTCAACAAAGAATATATCTTAGTCGGACGGGGAATCTATGCGTTGAAAGAATGGGGCTTTAAACCCGGAGTGGTCGCTGATGTGATTGCCGCGTTATTACAAGATGCCCAACGACCGTTAAGTCGGGAAGAAATTGTTGAAGCTGTCTTAAAACAACGGATGGTCAAACGTAATACTATTCATTTAGCCTTAACCAACAAAACACTCTTTCATAAACGAACGGATGGGTTATACGAACTCATCTCAACACCAACCGCCAATACCCAAACAAATTAACGTTCAATGAGTTTTAATTTCGTTCTCCCTGACATCTCTAATCCGTTTACTGCGCTCTGGCTACTTTTTAGTCATGGTGGTTTTTTAGTAGTTGTTATTGCGATCGGTTATGGGATGTTTTGGCTTTATCTTGATTACATCCAAACCCGTTTTATCAATAACACAGTCTACGTTCTTTTAGCCATCGACGTCCCGAAAGAAAATGAGCAAACTCCAAAAGCAGTTGAACATCTTTTTAGTCATTTTCACGGGATCCAAAAAAATCCTAACCTGTGGGAAAAATATCGCGACGGTTATGTCCAACCGACAATTACTCTTGAGTTAATTTCTATCGGCGGCTATATCCAGTATCTAGTTCGCTGTCCCGCAGCTAACCGCGATCTAGTCGAAGCGGCTATTTATGCTCAGTATCCAAATGCAGAAATTTCCGAAGTAGAAGATTATACCAAGGAAATGAAGGCGGTCTTTCCGAATGACGACTATGATATGTGGGGTTGTGAGTTCGCCTTAAATAATCCGGAAGCTTATCCCATCCGAACCTATCCACTCTGGGAGCATTCGCTCACCCAAACTTTCCTTGACCCAATGGCCTCCATTTTGGAAATCATGGGCCGACTTCATCCGGATGAACAGGTTTGGTTTCAATGGATTTTATCACCGGCTGGTCAGGAATGGCGAGAAAAGGGGATTAAGGTTATTAATAAACTCATTGGCTTAAAAGCTAAAGTGACGCCTTCCGGTCTTGAGCGTATTACCGAAGTCCCTGGTCAAGTTATTGGTGGCGTTTGGGAAACGCTCACTCGAACCTTACTCGAACCCGGTGAAGGCGCGACGAAGCAAAAAGATTCTGGAGACGGCACCTCTTTACTATTGCACTTAGCGCCAAATGTTCGAGCAGTTGTCGAAGCAGTGGGTATTAAAATTTCCAAACTCGGGTTTAGTACTAAATTTCGGATGATTTACATGGGTAAGAAAGGTATTTACACCAAAGCTCGGGTGCCTGGTTTACTTGGAGCAGTCAAACAGTTTAACACCATGGACTTAAACGGTTTTCGGCCCGACAGCGTCATGAAAACTACCCGTGATTATTTTTTTGTTGACCGAAAAGTAAATGCTCTCAAGCGCCGGATTATGCTCGGTTATAAGTATCGAAGTAACTGGTCCGGACATGCTAAGTATGTTTTAAATACTGAAGAGCTCGCTTCGCTCTGGCACTTCCCAGTCATCACCGTCAAAGCCCCGTCCGTTAAGAAGACGGAAGCCAAGCGTGGTGAACCGCCGGTAGCCTTACCGGTGGCGGAAGAAGTTGAGTACGTGCCTAAAGAGCGCGAAGCTCCGGCGGTCAGCGCCGCGCCGACTGGCGGACAAGCACCCACTAATTTGCCGATCGGCTAGTATGACCCAAACTCCTGCCAACGAAGTCACCCTTTTCGCCCTCACGAATTATCGTGGCGGAATGAAGCCTTTTGGTATTAAAACTGACGACCGTCGCCGGCACATGTATGTGATTGGAAAGACCGGAATGGGTAAATCGACCCTACTGGAAAATATGATCATCCAAGATATTCGTGCTGGTCGGGGATTGGCGGTAGTCGATCCTCACGGAGACTTGGTAGAAAAGGTAGTTAAGTATATTCCGTCATACCGCGTCAACGATGTCGTTTATTTTAATCCGGCTGATGTAGAGTTCCCAATTGCTTTTAATATTTTAGAAGCTATTAACCCGACGTACCGCCACTTAGTCGCTTCGGGGCTGATTGCCGTTTTTAAGAAAATCTGGGTCGATTCCTGGGGGCCACGTTTGGAATATATTTTACGTAATACTATTTTGGCCTTGATTGAGTATCCGGGCTCAACCTTGCTGGGCGTCACCCGCATGTTAGTTGATAAGGGCTACCGCGATAAAGTCATGGCTCATATTTCCGATCCTATAGTCAAAGCTTTTTGGCGTGATGAATTCTCCGCTTTCAATAACCAGTTCCGCACCGAAGCAGTGTCCCCAATTCAAAATAAAATCGGACAATTTTTATCTTCCTCAATCATTCGTAACATTGTCGGTCAGTCTAAGTCGACCATCGAAATGCGGGAGATTATGGATTCCGGCAAAATTCTTTTATTGAACTTAGCCAAAGGTAGAATCGGTGAAGACAATGCTGCCTTACTCGGAGCAATGATGATCACTAAGCTCCAACTCGCCGCCATGTCCCGGATTGATATTAAAGAGGCCGAACGACGAGACTTTTTCTTATATGTCGACGAGTTTCAAAACTTTGCGACTGAATCTTTCGCTAATATTCTTTCGGAAGCTCGAAAATACCGGCTGAATTTAATTATTGCTCACCAGTACATCGAACAATTGGACGAAAAGGTCCGGGCAGCTGTTTTCGGGAACGTGGGAACTATCATTACTTTCCGGGTCGGGGCCGCCGATGCGGAATTCTTGGCTAAGGAATATGAGCCGGTCTTTACCGAAATAGACATGCTTAATTTAACAAAATACGATGTCTATCTGAAGTTGATGATCGATGGGGTTGCTTCGGAACCTTTCTCTGCAACTGGAATGCCGCCGGTCGAAAACCCCGACAATATTGAAGATATCATTATCAAAGTTTCACGCGAACGCTACGCTAAGAAAAAAGAAGTCGTTGAAGAAAAAATAGCTCGCTGGAGTGGCGCGATTGAAGAGGGTCCGAGTTCACCCGAAGGTGCGCCTATGCCTGATCGTCGTCCGCGGGAAGACCGGCCTGCGTCTCGTTGGCAAGGCAATCAATCTGAATCACCGCGCCCACGTGAACGCGCACCTCGATTTGAACAAGAACGACGTCCGCGTGAAGAAGAAAAGCCCCCGATGGTTCGAGTAGCCGACCCAGTCCCGGTTGATGTTCCGGCGGAAATTTCTTTAAGCGAAGCTTTTAAACAGAGTACTCCAATCCAAAAAGCGTCGGCTGCAAATCGTCCTCCTCGGACTCAAGCCTCACACTCCCGACCACCGCATAACCCGCGTTCTCGGCGCGATACGCCGCGCGCTGCGCAACCTGTTCCGCCTCAAACGCAAGCTCCTCGTCCCGTCCAACCCCAGCCAACTCCACCATCTCAGCCGTCTTTGACTCCGAATCATATTCAGCCAGCAGTGCCGGCACCCAGCGCCCCGATACCTCCGGCAACCCCTGAAGGAGAGCCGACCATCCTTCAACCTGGCCAAGTCGTCAAAATTCCGCCCGGAGCTAATTGAATTTTTCGATAAACTTTGATATACTCGCCGGGTATGTCGAAGATTTCTTGTATTGTCCCGGCCTATAACGAGGCTGACAGTCTCCCTCATTTACGCGAAAAACTGATTCCAGTGCTTGAGCAATTCCCTGATTGGGAGTTAATTATTGTCAGTGATGGCAGTACTGATCAAACCAATAGCATTGTGACCTCCTGGGCCTCGAGTAACCCCCGGATTCGTTTTATTTCCTTACGCCGCAATCAGGGAAAATCAGCTGCCTTAATGGCTGGGTTTTCCGCGGCCACAGGGGATCGGGTGGTGACGCTCGATGCTGATTTGCAGGACGACCCGGAAGAGATACCGTCTTTACTGAGGAAGCTTGATCAAGATGATTTAGATGTTGTAGGAGGTTGGAAACAGCAACGTCAAGATCCTTTGGTAAAAGTTATTTCTTCTAAAATTTTTAATGGCACCGCTAACCATATTATGGGCACCCATTTCCATGATTTAAACTGCGGTTTAAAAGCCTATCGTCGCGAAGTACTACCCACACTCGATCTTTACGGAGACCTCTATCGTTTCATCCCACTTTTAGCGGTCGCTGCTGGTTGGCGCGTTGGTGAAATACCGGTGAAACATCGTCCGCGACAATGGGGAGTTTCTAAATACGGTTTACGGTTAAACGGTATTTTTGATTTAATGAGTTTACTGATCGTTGCAAAATATCGTTGGAAACCTTTGCATTTCTTCGGTCGTTGGGGTTTAGGAATTGCCGCTATCGGTGGTATTTTGCTGGTCTACTTAGCCATTCAACATTGGCTCGGTCATGCTATTGGAGAACGTCCTTTGCTTATTTTTGCCGTTCTTTTTGTCATCTCCGGTCTGCAATTACTCTTTACCGGACTATTAGCTGATTTGTTTTTAGCGACTATTGGCCGAAAAAAATGATTACTACGAACCATCAAAAATTTGTTAATCCAAATCCCGTTCAGCGAAGATTGATTGGTAAATTCCAGCGGACATTTTTAAGTGTCCTTGATTCAGTCAAGCCACAATCTATTTTAGAAATGGGCTGTGGTGAAGGTTTTTTACTTTCGGCCATTCAAAAAAAATGGCCCACTATTGAACTACGTGGTCAAGATAACTTGCCTCAGGCCCTAACCGCGGGGCGAGAAATTTTCCCGGAACTTTCTTTAGAAGCAGGCGATATTTATCATATCAATCAACTTGATCACTCTTGGGACGTCGTGATTGCGAGCGAGGTTTTAGAACATCTTGAGCGCCCCGCTCAAGCAATTCAGGAGATGAAACGAGTAGCGAAGCGCTACGTGCTTTTTAGTGTGCCGCATGAACCATGGTTCCGACTTTCTAATTTTGCCCGCGGTCACCATCTTCGGCGGTTCGGTAATCACCCGGAACATATCAACTTATGGTCTCAGGCTCAGTTCGCAAAATTCGTCGGACAATTCGTCAGTGTTGAACGAGTAACTGGATCATTTCCATGGACCATCCTGCTCGGCCGCGTGTAAATTGGTGGCGGTTACTAGGTTGGATCCTGACCGCGATTGCGCTTGGTTTTATTATCAATTGGCTAGTCAAACAGGATCATACTATTTGGCGAACCGCTCTTCATCTGCGCCTAGGCTGGCTACTCGGAGCCATGGCCTTTTTTCTTTTATGGTTTTATTTACGGGCCACAGCTTGGGATCGCATTAGCCGTTTGCATGGATATGGAGATGGACGTCATGTCAATCTGCGCCTGTGGGCACAAAGCGAGCTTCTTCGGTATGTCCCGGGCAATGTCTGGTCCTTTGCGGCCCGATTCAGAGGAACGACCGAAGGCGGGGCTACCCGCGGGGCGTCCGCTCAAGCCGTGGTCCTGGAAGGATTATTGCAAATAACCGGCGCCGTGGTCGTAACCTTATGGTTTTGGATGGGAGGGCCGTGGAAACTACTCGCGTTATTGCTTTTTATTTTATTTCCCTGGGCCGCTCCAAAAATTATTCCCTGGGCCTGGAAACTGTTACGCCGCAAAAGTGAACTACCACCCGTATCTTCTTCCTCACTGAATTTGCTTCTAGGTCTCTATACTGGGATTTGGCTGGTCTTTGGATTGGGGAGCGCTGCGCTCTATTATGCCTTCGGCTCGTTACCTTTATTATCAGTGAATACGTTAGTGGGCCTGAATGTCACGTCGTGGTTGCTCGGATATTTGTCGATCATTACTCCCATGGGGCTTGGAGTCCGCGAAGTCGCTACGGTCCGCTTACTCCAACCTTGGTTAGCTTCTGGTCCCGCCAGTATTGTCGCGGTGGTCACCCGTTTATGGTTGATTGTGAGTGAAGTGGTATTTTTTGCCCTGACCGTCGTCCTTAGTCGTCGCCGGCGTTGAAGAAGAAAGGAAAGCGTGATAGCCTGCAGTCCATGACTCCAGGTAAAGTTATTGTCGGTATTTCCGGCGGCGTTGATAGCGCCGTGGCAGCCTTATTGTTACAACAGCAAGGGTATCAAGTCCATGGCGTTTTTATGAAAAATTGGTCAGAACAAGATTTTGGCGGGCCTTGTCCGTGGGAAGAAGATCAGTCGAGCGCGGTGGCGGTGGCAGAACATTTAAAAATTCCCCTCGAGACTTGGAACTTTGAGCAGGAATACCGCGACCGTGTTTTCCAGGTCATGCTTCATGAATACCAACAAGGCCGGACTCCTAACCCGGATATTCTTTGCAATCGCGAGATTAAATTTTCTCTCTTTCTCAAACGAGCTTTAACGTTAGCCGATATGGTTGCTACCGGTCATTATGCACGCACGAAGAATGGGCGATTACTAAAAGCCGTTGATGATAACAAAGATCAATCTTATTTTTTGTCAGCAGTGACCAGTCAAGCTTTAAAAAAAACTATTTTTCCGTTAGGTGAGATTCCCAAAAATGAGGTTCGACGTTTAGCAAAAGAAGCCGGGCTACCTAACTGGGATCGCCCCGATAGTACGGGCATATGTTTTATTGGCGAAAAAAATATGGTCGAATTTTTGTCTCAGTATATTACCTGGAATCCCGGTCCAATCATTTTAGCCAGCGGAGAGGAAATTGGTCGTCATCGTGGTTTGCAATTTTACACCATCGGTCAGCGCCGCGGGTTTGGGGCCGATGTTGATCAAAAAAAGATGAGTTCCTTGATGTCTCCGGGACAACCAGTCTTTGTAGCCGAAAAAAGGATGGAGACTAATACCTTAGTCATCGCTCCGGCCGACCAGCCCCAACAGCTTGAATCTAAAGAATTCTTAGTTACTGAACCGCACTGGATACGTTACGCTTGTACATTTCCGTGGACCGGTCATGCAAAATTTCGCTACCGTCAGCCGGATACCAAGGTAACGTTATTACCCGAAGGTGAAAAGATTCGTGTTATTTGCGAAACTTCCCAGCGAGCAATTACGCCGGGCCAGTATGCCGTCTTTTACCAAGGTGATGAATGTTTAGGTAGTGCCGTCATTGACAATTCACCGCTAAATCGATAGGTTAGACTCGTTCGTTCTTTCCATCTCTCATGGAGGTGCTCGATGCAGCTGCTTTTACTCGCCCTAGTTTTTGTCGGTCCGCCGCAGTCGCAGCTCACGATTTCTGACACGGTCACCACGATCTGTTATCAAAAACCAATCGGAGTGCAGGCCCAGGATGCCGGTTATGCCTTCGAAGGTTCGCTCGGTCTGAATCAAAACTTTTTTACGGATGAAATTACTGACCTAGCGACCGATGAAATCTGGGTTATTGGAGTAGCCGCTGTTCCTGATTCTTTTACCCTCGTTCAAGCGCAACTTCTTTTGGCGCGTGCTGGTTGGCAGTTTGCTACCCTGCGTCAGTCGTTGGCCTATGTGGAGCAGACCGGTCGATATAAACTAAATTTTCCTTTGGTGATCGATCAGGACCTCTGCAGTCGAGAAGAGAGTCTTCCGTGTCACGCTTTGCTCTGCAGCTGTAGTGGCCGACATGTTTTTGCCCACACCGAAATCACTCCCTGGGATCGAAAAAGATTTATGGTTCGACGATTTGTTCGATAAACTCACCGCTTCATCAAGCGGTTTTTTATTAAGCTAAAAATGAAGCAGGCTGCGTCTCCCTTAGCAACTTTCTGTGGACCGAAATTGCTGCCTCATCAGCCTAATTGACGTCTACTTCCGGACTTGCTATTTTCACCATAACCGCACTTTTTATCACCTGACCATATTAACGATCAGATCTTCGGAGTGGCCATGAAAACAGAACTCAGTCCTATTGAAAATCCCACCCGGGAAGCATTTTACGGGAAGGTCATGTACCTGCTCCAACAAAAAGGATTCAACTTTGTCGTGGGCGGTACAAGGGCTATGGCTGTTCATATCCCTCATTTCCGTCGCAGTACGAAGGATTTAGACTTATTCCTCCTGAAAGAGGATGCTTTACGGGCGCTCGAGGTTCTCAAGGCAGAAGGGTATCACACCAATCTCAAGTTTCCTCATTGGTTGGGGAAAGTCTACGGACCCGAAGACGCCTGCATCGACATCATCTTTGCCTCCGGCAACGGCTTTTCCAATGTCGACAAAATGTGGTTTGAGCACGCCCGTTCGGGAATCATTTGCGGCGTGCCCTGCCAAATTTCGCCGCCGGAGGAAATGATCTGGTCCAAAGGTTTCTTAATGGAACGGGAGCGTTGTGACTTTACCGATGTACTGCTTCTGATTGACCATTTTGGACAGGATTTGGACTGGGAGCGGGTGGCTCACCGATTCGGACAACGCTGGAGAGTCCTGTTTGCTCTATTGATTCTCTATACCGAATCATTCCCTGGACGATTCCATAAAATTCCGGAAATCATCTGGGAAGCAACAATGCTCTTGGTGACCCAATGGAGAGGACAGCCAGGTAGTGACCTCAACTATGGCACGCTCCTCAGTCGGGCCCAGCTGAACACGATTCCGGGCGTGATCGATGCACGTCTCCAACCGATTGGTAGCCTGACTCCGGCTGATATTCAACGTTGGACGGACGATATTCCACCCGCAGCTCTTTAGAACTAGGACACCCCTCTGCATCCTTCTGCAGAGGTTTTTATATACCTAAACACGCTCAGCCAACCAGGACTTGAAAAAGCTAAGCAAAGCGAGTAAACTCTTCCCATGAATGCTCAACAGATTCGCGATGAATTCACGAAATTCTTCGTCCAGCACCAGCATAAACAACTGCCTTCGTCGTCACTTATTCCCGACAACGACCCCAGCGTCTTATTGACGACCGCGGGTATGCAGCAATTTAAACCCTACTTCCTTGGTGAAAAAGATCCGTTGGATATCTTTGGTGTGAAACGCGTCACCACCATCCAAAAGTCATTTCGAACTTCCGACATTGATGAAGTCGGGGACACCTCCCACCTCACTTTTTTTGAAATGTTGGGAAATTTTAGTTTTGGTGATTACTGGAAGACCGAAGCGATCGAACTGGCTTGGGAATTTCTGACCAAGAAAATGGGATTACCGGAGGAAAAATTATGGGTCACAATTTTTAAAGGTGACGAATCTGTTCCGCGGGATGAGGAAGCGGAACAAGCCTGGCGGAAACACGTCCCCGCTGAACGGATCGTTGCTTGTGGACGTGAAGATAATTTTTGGGGACCGCCAGGAAAATCTGGTTCTTGTGGACCAAGTTCGGAAATCCATGTGCAGTTGGTTGATCATCCTACCGGCCTGCCAAATCAATCGGCCGAGTTTATTGAAATTTGGAATCTGGTTTTCACGCAGTATAACCAAGATGAAAAGCGGCAACTGACGCCGTTACCACAAAAAAATATTGATACTGGGATGGGGCTCGAGCGTTTATCGATGGTGGTTCAAAATAAACCTCACATTTTTGCGACTGACTTGTACCAACCTCTGATGAGCGAGGTGATGAAATTGCCTGGCTTTGGGGATAGTGGCCAAGGTGAAGTGAACGAACGCCGGGCTAGAATTGTAGCGGATCATATCCGCGGTGCGGTTTTCTTGCTGGCTGATGGCGTTCGTTTTTCTAATAAAGACCAGGGATATATTTTACGTCGAATTGTCCGCCGAGCAGCTGATCAATTTCTCGTCATTGAATTTACCTTCGATGGCCTCGTTGACACGGTCATTAAGAACTTTAGTCACCAATATCCTGAACTTAAGAAGGAAGAAGAAAATATTAAAACCCTGCTTAATGCTGAGCTTGATAATTACCGTCGCGTTTTGAACTTAGATGTTGGCACCATTGTTAAGAAACTACGTAAAGGAAAAGGGGAGCAGGCCAGCGAATTAGCTGCCGGCCCTTCGCATACCCCGCTGACCCCTGATGAAGCCTTTGTGCTTTTTACCACTCATGGTATTTCGCTCGATCGACTTGAACGTCTTGGGTTTGTCTTTCCACGCAAAGAAGTTGAAAAGAAAGTGAGTGGACATCAAGAGCTTTCACGGGCTGGGGCGACTGAAAAATTTGGTGGCCACGGACTTAATGATCCCGATTTGGATTCAAAATATACGCCAGATGAGATTTGGACCATGACCCGCTTGCATTCCGCTACTCATTTACTCCAAGCGGCCTTGCGCAAAATTCTCGGTGATACTATCCGCCAAAACGGTTCTGATATAAACCCCGAACGTTTCCGGTTTGATTTTACCTTTGATCGGAAATTAACTCTTGAAGAGAAAAAAGAAGTAGAAGATCTCGTCAATGAAAAAATACAGGCTGACTTACCAGTCAGCTGGAAAATTATGCCAGCTAAGCAGGCTTTGGAAGAAGGTGCTCTTGCTTTCTTTAAAGAAAAATATCCCGAAGAGGTAAAGGTTTATTCGATGGGGGATTTTTCCAAAGAATTTTGTGGAGGACCACACGTTGAACACACCGCGCAGGTTGGAAAATTCAAAATCATGGGGGAGTCGAGCGTGGGATCGGGATTACGCCGGATTAAGGCCATAGTAGAATAGTGAAAGAAACTCTAAGTATCGTTGGGATTCTTTTAGTGTTTGTCACTCGGCGCGGAGCATCAATAAATATAAATGAAGTAAAAAGACAACTAGAATAAGCTTGACATTCTCCTAAAACCTCACTAGGCTTTTGGTCTAGCTCTTTCATTTTCCCGAACGGAGGAGGGTCATTTGGACAACTTGGGAATACATGCTTTTCCTGGCGATACTGTGCAACTGAATGGTACGCCCCGTACTGGTGAAGTCCTCGACTGGGCCACGCAAAATAAACTCAGTCGCCGTGACATGGAAGCAACCCATCTTCCTATTCATTCGGCGGAGCAGAGTAGCCCCGCTTTCTGGCCGCGCGACAAGGTCACCGTCATCAAACGAAAGGTTGCTCCTCCTGCCCAGGTTTTCCCTCAAACACTTGAAGATGAATTTCGTTTTTAACAACCGTTTTACGGTTGTTTTTTAATTTCTTGCTTTTCTGCTACACTCAACTCTCTGCTCATTTCACCTGGCTAGGAGGGGACATGGCAGCTATCCAATACTCTATTCCTCGTGAAACTCTCAGTCACCAAGATCATCAACTGCAAAAGTGGCTGCTTCGTACCGGCGCGACGAACGTGCGTCCTATTTACTCTCCGTACGACTGTGAACCCGACGTGGTAGGCACGAAATATGTGGTCCACTTCCAGATTGACCCGAAAAACCTGCTCGCACTTCTCCATCAAACCGATTTTGTGTTTGACGTAAAGCTTCACCTAGATTGGGATGATGTGGAAAGGCTGGCTAGTCGTCTGGCTCGCCTGATCCAGGCCCGGGGCGTCGAATATGATATTCTCTTCGGGATTGCCCGGGGAGGCATGCATACTGCACTGATGCTTGGACAAGCGCTTCCGCACGGTATGACGCTCACCTGTCACCTCAAGCAGTACCAAGAAACAGCCACTGATACCGAAGATGTTCCACCGAAAATCATTCACTTCCCACCGCGGGAACTCTTTATCGGCAAGAAGGTCTTGATTGCTGACGAGGTCCTCGATCGCGGCGGCTCACTACGGGTGGCTACTGAGGAAGTACGCAGTTGCGATGCAGCTCTAGTCGACACCGGAGTTTATCACTTCAAGCCCAAACGCAACCGGACCGAAATCGTCCCGACCTACTTTGTCGAAGAGACTGAGGAATGGGTCGTTTACCCCTGGGAACGATTCGGTAAGAATCATCAAAAGCTCCTTCAATACACCTAGCCCCCTAGGTGTTTTTTACGTCCAGCTTTTCTTTCTCTTCAAAAGGATATAAACTATTGGCGCTTATCTCCAAAGGAAATTCATGCTCCTCAGTGTTGAAAGACTGACCAAGAAATTTAAGGATACGGTCGCGGTCGACAATGTCTCATTTTCGGCCGACCGGGGCCAGATTTTTGGGTTACTCGGCCCGAATGGAGCGGGTAAAACAACCACTATTCGTTTAATCGCTACCCTGCTTAACCCCACGAGTGGTACAGCGGTGGTCGACGGGTATCGTATTGAGCAAGAATCAGAAAAGGTTCGATCTAAACTAGGGGTATTAACAACGGACATTGGCGTCTATGACCGTTTTAGTGGTCGAGAAAATCTTCACTACTTTGCCTCCCTTTACGGACTTTCGAAAGAACGGGCCCATCAGCGGATTGAGGAACTAGCAAATTTACTAGCCATGAAGGATTTTATCGATCGTCGGGCCGGGACATTTTCGACCGGGATGAAACAGAAATTAGCCATTGCTCGCTCCGTGATTCACGACCCGGACCTTATTTTCTTTGACGAACCGACGGCCGGTTTAGATGTGCTGGCGGCCAGGACAGTCGTCGAATTCATGAAGCAGGCCCGGGTCCAAGGAAAGTGTGTGGTTTTTTCTACTCATATTATGCACGAAGCGGAACGATTGTGTGATCGAGTGGTCATAATGCACCAAGGCAAAAAAGTAGCAGACAATAACGTTGCTGCGCTGATGCAGGAAACCGGAACAAATAATCTTGAAGATGCATTCCTCCATTTAGTACAAGGAGCCAATTTATGAAAAACCGCGGGATAGTTATTGTCTGGTGGAAAGAAATGCGGGACACCATCCGTGACCGGCGAACGTTAATGTCCATGATTGTAATGCCGCTCCTTTTGATGCCCTTGCTCATAGTCGGTATTGGTAAATTTACCGAGCAACAGTTTACTAAGCTCGAAGCACAGGTGCCGAATGTGGCCATTGTGGCCGAGAGCGGTCCCGCTTCGCTTGTGAGCTTTTTAGAAAGCAGTAAAACTATTCACGTAGTTACATTAAAGAGTTCAACTGAATCCGCTTTACGTAATAATGAGGTGGAAGCGATTATTGATATACCGAATACTACCAATGAACATCTAGCCTTACAGGAAGCAGCGGAAATTAATATTACCACTATTTCTACGCGGATAAGTTCGCAAACAGCCAGCCAAAAAATTACGGCACTCCTACAGGCTTATAACCAACAACTCCAAAGCCAGCGTTTTACTGCGCGAGCGATTGATCCTAAAATCCTTTCGGGCGTAGTGCCTAAAGTGACTGATATTGCGACTTCTCAAGAACGAGGCGGATTTAGCCTAGGCTTTTTGATTCCGCTTTTTATAGTGATGTGGGCCATGATTGGTGGACAATATACCGCGATTGATGCGACGGCTGGCGAAAAAGAGCGCAAAACTCTTGAAGCATTATTTCTCGCGCCCATTCGTCGGCTACATCTTGTCCTCGGAAAGTTTTTAGCGGTCGGGACAACTTCGTTTGTGGCTATTGTTGCTTCGATTATTAGTATGGTAGCTACTGTAAAGTTTTTCGGACCGGGAATTCTCGCGGCCGCGGGAGGTGGGGCTGAGCAGAATATCCAATTTGCACTTAAACCTGACACCATTGGATTGATTCTTTTTATTAGCATTTTACTGGTCAGCCTTTTCTCAGCCTTGCTGTTAATGGTCGCTATGTTTGCCCGGAGCTATCGCGAAGCCCAAAGTTACGTCAGCCCTCTCTACTTAGTGGTTATTTTGCCGGTTTCACTTTTTAATTCTTTACCCGGCTTAAAGGTTGAAAATAATTTTTTTCTCATTCCGGGCGTCAATAGCATCCTTCTTTTCAAAGAATTGCTTCTCGGTACAACGAACTGGATCCATATCGCCCTCACAGCTGGTTCACTCCTCATGGCTGCAATTATTGCTATTTTCTTAGCGGTCCGAATGTATCAACGAGAGAGTATTTTACTCAGATCTTAAAATAAAAAACCGGCATGCATGTTAGCAGCCGGCGTAACGAAGGGTATGGCTTAAAGGCCAGATGTAAGGACGATTTCCATTCCGAGTAGCGGCTACCCGGATCAGTCCACGGTGGTGTGCTCGTAAAACCGACATAGGTGTGTCGAACTTTAATTTTCGACGCTTCGGGATAATGTCGAGCAAACTATTCTTACGGAGACGGAAATAACGACGGACCTGTTCGCGGAATTCTTCGTCTTCTTGCTCTCGGCGATCAAGGCGCAGCTTGATTTTTTCGCGCAAACTGTCCAACTCTTGATCGGTCCGGAAGAAGCGACCATCGGCCACGAACAGACCGCTCATCGCCCGTTCCATGCGCAAATGAATCTCATCCATTGAAGCGGCCTGGTTAAGATACCAACCTCTGGTCGATTTCGCTTGCTTAGGCGTTGAGGGAAAGCAACGAAAGATTGGTTTCTCACGACGACGGAGTGAATCTTCCTGAATTTCTTTGGCGCGAGCGACAAAGCAAGCGACTAGTTCCGGGCTCACTTCTTCGTGTCGGATAACTTCGAGCAGAAGTCGGGAAACAGCCAACATATCCTTAAAATGCAAAAAAGAGTCGTCGCTCACGTCGTAATGCCTGTCCATGTGCGCCAGCATCCAAAAACGGGTAAGAAGAAAGGTTGCCGCCACATCAGGTTGCGGCTCGTTATGGCGCTGGGTAAAATCGCGTACGCTGTCAGAAACTACTTCCGCAAAAGGAATGGTGTGAAGTGAGCCCCCACCATTGCGGTAGGGAGATCCGGTCAGGCCTCTCCAAAGATCCTGCCAGGTACTCAATGGTGACCGTCGGGGCACGACCTGAGCAAAGGCCGGGCGAAGTTCATCGATTTCCGGTAACGACACTCCTAGGCGTTCTTGGAGTGCATCAGGTAACATCGTTACATTGGCAAGGGACCATGACTTTTGACCCATTTCAACCTCCAGGTAAACGTAGGAAATAGGTAACAAAAATACTCACTGGTTGTACCGCCCTGGGATATATTTGTCAAGAATTTTTACTAGATTGACGATCAAGAATGTTCGCGCTATAAGTGGGACTATCAGTGATTGTTCTTTTCCAAAGGAGGAAATATGGCTAAGCGCAAAAATGCCACTCACAAACTTCCGCTACCCACGTCCGAAGCTGAAGTCAACCAATATATTACAGCCTTGGCTGAAGCGCGGATTAAAGCGGAAAGACTTGTCACCCGGACGAACGAGCGGATCGCTCTTCTGAAAGCCGAAATGGCTGAAGCACTCGAACAGCATGATCAGGAAATGCAACGCTATGCAGTCGCGCTTTTTACTTATTTTGAAAGAAATAAGGATGAGCTGACTGACGGCGGAAAGCGCCAGAGTCATGTTTTCGCTACCGGAGTGTTAGGACAGCGCTACACGCCTCCCCGGACCAGTATTAGAAATGAAGAAAGGGTTAAGCAGTATGTGGTCGAACATGGCCTGGAAGACTTTTACGAAGAAAAAGTTGTTCTGCGGCGGGATGTCATGCTCGCTCAACGCAGCTTAGCCGAGAATATTCCGGGAGTTCGGATCGTACGTGACCGGGTTGTCTATGTCCGACCGGACCATTTTGACCTGGAAATTGACTTGGAAAAGAAGGTGGAAGCCGCTTAGGTTCATGCCCCCATGCTTCGTTGGGGGCTTTTTCTGATCTCGGTCTTGACGGGGGAGAGGCGATTTATTATACTGATACCACAATTTCGTTCCAGCACTCACGACTTCGGGCAGATTTGCTGAAGAGTTAGCCAAGATTTCTGCCTGGCCGAGTGTTCACTCGACTCATTTTTAGCGTCACTTCCATCACCGACATTCAGAACAACTCAACTCCCGCCCCGACTAGTGCTAAGGATAAGGGTTTTATCCGCGTTACGGCTACGATTACTGAAGCCTTGCCGGCCGCCACTTTCCGAGCCGAGCTCGAAAATGGACACATGGTCCTCGCTCATTTGTCCGGAAAAATGCGCATGCACCGGATGAAAGTCTTACCGGGAGATAAAGTCACTCTGGAAATGTCACCCTACGATTTAACCAAGGGACGTATTGTCTATCGTCTCTGAGCCCCCATCATGAAAGTTCGATCATCCGTCAAACCCATTTGTAAAAACTGTCGTGTTGTTCGACGTCGAAACCGAGTTTTTGTGATCTGTACTAATCCCAAGCATAAACAACGTCAAGGATAATTATGGCCGTCGTCCGTATTGCCGGTGTCACTCTACCGGCCAACAAGCGATTAGAAACTGCACTGACCTATATTTATGGGATCGGTTTAACTCGTTCAAAAAAAATCGTGGCCACAGCAAGCATTGATGGTAATCCACGCATTAACGAATTAACTGAAGTACAGGCAAATAAGCTGCGCGAGCTGATTGAAAAAGGTTTTAAAGTTGAAGGTGATTTAAAACGCGAAGTTTTACTCAATATTAAACGTTTAAAAGAAATTAGCGCTTTCCGAGGTTCCCGTCATAGCCGAAATTTACCAACCCGGGGACAACGGACAAAGACAAACTCCCGCACCGTCCGCGGAAATGTCCGTCGAACGATGGGTTCAGGACGTAAAGCTGCGGCCGAAAAGACCTAATATATGATCCTCGCTGACGAACCACAATTAACACCGACTCCGGTCGTCGAAACTCCGCCCGCCGGCGCTGAGACTTCTTCTGCTGAAGATACGTCTTCGTCAAAAGGTAAGGGCAAGAAGAAAAAGAAGTTTGTCTTAAATGGCATTGCCCATATTCAAGCCACTTATAATAATACTATCGTCACTCTGACTGATATGTCCGGAAATGTGATTACCTGGTCCTCCGCTGGAAAAATGGGTTTCAAAGGCCCGAAGAAGGCAACTCCTTATGCCGCTGGTATTATTGTCCGTGATGTAGTTGAACGAGCAAAATTAGTCGGTTTAAAATCCGTTGACGTCTACGTACGTGGCGTGGGGCTCGGCCGTGAAGCTGCTGTCCGCGCATTAGCCGCTAATGGCCTTAACTTAACGCAAATTAAAGACATTACCCCGGTTCCTCATAATGGTCCGCGACCACCTAAGGTTCGTCGCGTTTAATCCTATGGCACGTAAAATTGGTCCACGCATTAAATTAAGTCGACGCTATGGCGTAGCGCTTTTCGGTACCAAGAAAGAAATGAGAATTTTACAGCGTCGCCCATATCCACCGGGTCAACATGGTCCGGCCGCTTCTGGTCGTTTGTCAGGATTCGCTACTCAACTCCGCGAAAAGCAGAAAGCTAAGTTGATTTACGGTATTCTTGAGCGCCAATTCCGAAAATATTTTGAAGAAGCCTTTTCTCAAACTGGTGATACCGGAAAATTATTACTCCAAATTCTAGAACTTCGTTTAGATAATGTGGTCTACCGCCTCGGCTTGGCTACTACTCGAGCCCAAGCGCGTCAAATGGTTACTCATGGGCATATCCACATTAACGGCAAGCTCGTCAACATTCCTTCGTATCGAGTCCGGGCGGGTGAAGTCATCTCTCTTCGACCTGAAAGTCAAAAAAAAGCCATTTTTAATAACCTAGAAGCTCAATTAGCTGAGCACGAGCCGCCATCCTGGCTCGAGCTTGATCGATCAGAGCGCCGCGGAAAAGTCTTAAATCCGCCGCCGGAAGAAGAATTAGAACGCAATCTTCTCCCACAATTGATCGTCGAATTCTATTCACGATAATCAAATCGTTCGCACGCCTATGGAATCTTTTCCACTACCAAAATCAATCACGGAAGTTTCAAACGATAAGAAAGCCCATCGCTCAGTTTTTGCGATTGAACCTTTGTACCCGGGTTATGGTATGACCGTGGGTAACGCTCTCCGCCGTGTGCTTTTGTCTTCGTTACCAGGGGCCGCGATTACTCATGTCAAAATTGACGGAGTTACCCATGAATTTACCACCCTTCCTTACGTAAAAGAGGACATGGTTGATGTCCTGCTCAATATTAAGCAGATTCGCTTCCGCCTGCACTCACAAGAGCCAGTCACGGTTTCCTTGAATGTCAAAGGAGCTCAAGCAGTCACCGCCGGCGATATTACTCCCAACTCCGATATTGAAGTGATTAATAAGAATCAAGAAATTTGTACTATTACCGATGCCGCCGGAACGGTCAGTATGGAATTCATTGTGGCGCCGGGTCGAGGCTATGTTCCGGTTGAGAATCGTGAGAAAGAAAAACTTGATATCGGCATGATTGCGGTAGATGCGATCTACACTCCGGTAAAAAATGTTAATTTTACTACTGAGCACGTCCGGGTTGAACAAATTACCAACTACGATAAGTTAGTGCTTGATGTGACGACCGACGGTTCATTAACGCCGACTGACGCCCTTAACCAAGCGGCGCAAATTCTTCTTGACCACTTCCAATTTATTCTTCAAGGTCCAGCGCCAGTAACAGAAGCTTCAGTCGCTCCGGAAGAAACCGGGTCTGATGAGGAAGAAGTTTCAAGTGATGATGAAGACAAGCCTAAGAAGAAAGCTCGAAAGAAAAAGACTGATAACGAATCAGAGGAGTAATTCCCGTGCGACACCGCAAGCATAAAGCCACTCTTGATCGAAATAGCGCCCAACGGCAACGTTTGGTCAGGAACTTAACGCGCTCACTCATCTTGCATGAGAAAATTGTGACGACGTCTGCTCGTGGTAAAGTTGCACGATCCTTAACCGAGAAATTGATCACCATTGGAAAGAAGCAGCGATTACACGACCGTCGGCAGATTCTTCACTACTTACCGGATAATGCAGCGGTGACAAAAATTATGAATATCCTTAGCCCGCGTTACAAAGACGTTCGTGGGGGCTATCTCCGCACGACCAAATTGTCGGCCCGGGTAGGCGACGGAGCCGAACGAGTTCTGGTTGAATTTATTGTTAAATAATTCTATGGCGGCAATTGAAATTGATGCTCAAGGAAAAGTACTTGGACGCTTAGCTTCAGAAGTGGCGGCTATTTTACGTGGAAAATCTACGCCCCAGTTTCGAACTGACCGCGCTCCCGACATTACCGTCGTGGTCAAAAATGTTGACCAAGTCCGCATTACCGGTAAAAAGCTGAAGCAAAAGAAGTATTATAACTTTTCTGGCTACCCGGGTGGTTTAAAGACTAAGCGGATGGAAGAAGTGTCTGCTCATGATCGTTTTGAACTAGCGGTTAAAAGAATGTTACCGGTCAATAAATTACGTGCTAAACTTCTTAAGAAACTGACCATTTTGACCAGTAAGGAAAAATAGCCCTGTTTGTATGCCTACAAAACCCTCAGTGAAAAAACCAGCGACCAAACGCGCTCCGGCTAAACGGAAACCTGCTGCCCGAAAAACGGCGACTGCAGTTGCAACCGAAACTCGGGCTGTTACCCCTGCTATTTCACGTCGGGCGGTTAAACGAACATATATTTTTGCAGTTGGCCGTCGTAAAGAGGCTGTCGCGCGATTGCGCTGGCACAAACAAGGCGAGGGTGAAATTACGGTCAATGGACGAACGCTGGCGCATTATTTTCCCGTGCTAGAGCTTCAACAGCTTGTCCGTGATCCGCTCACAATCACTCACCAAGAAAAGAATGGGTCTTTTACGGTCAAGGTTGCTGGTGGTGGTACCCAGGGTCAAGCCGAAGCCGTCCGTTTAGGAATTGCTCGTCTGTTAGTGAAATCGGATGCTGATTTTCGCTTATCGCTCAAACGAGCTGGTTTCTTACGTCGTGATCCAAGAGTAAAAGAACGAAAGAAATACGGCTTAAAACGCGCTCGACGCGCGCCGCAATGGCAGAAGCGCTAACCCGCACATCATGAATGACGCACCCGCAAATACGAGTGGAGGACGGGTCGCGAAAAACACGACGTATTTAACCTTGGCCTTACTTGGGCAAAAGGTTTTATCGTTTGTTTATTATTTACTGCTCGCCCGTCTGGCGGGATTTTCTATTACTGGGGATTTCTTTGGAGCTCTCTCGTTCGTTATCCTTTTTTCAATTTTTATAGATCTAGGATTAACTCAAGCCTTTATCCGGCAAACCGCGCGCGATCGGGAAGAGGGGATAAAACAATTTCAGTTAATCATGACCATGAAGGTGATAGCCGCCGTATTAGTGGTCATTGCCTTGTTTGCCACACTGGCCGTCCTCGACAACATTGGCCGCTCACACCCCGACACGCTTTTTATGCGCTGGGCGGCGGTGATTATGGTGCTCGACTCGTTAACTTTAACAAGCTACGGATATTTTCGAGGCATTCAGCGTCTTGAATTTGAATCCTTTGGAACCATTCTTCACCGAATCACTGTGATGGTGATTGGCATCACTGGTTTAGTCATGGGTGCGCCGCCGGTGATTACCATGATTGCGGTCTTAGGCGGTAGTTTGGCTAACTTTCTTTTTGTTGCTTTTCATATGTGGCAACAGGGAGTGGCCTGGCGCCCGCGCTGGCATGGACCGACTGCGCGGCATTTACTTTTGATTGCTCTCCCTTTTTTCATCGCCGGTATTTTTACAGCCATTTATGCCAGTAGTGATAATGTTCTGTTGTCTATCTTTACCGGCCGCCGTGAAGTCGGATTATTTGGAACGGCTAATAAGATAGTAGTCGCTTTCCAAATTCTCCCCGCGGCCTTAGTCGCAGCGATTTTTCCGGCCATGAGTGCCGCCTTTGTCCAAGACAAAGACCGGCTCCGCCGAATCTTTACTTCCTCGATGCAATATTTAATGATCATTGCCATTCCGTTGATGATCGTTCTTTTCCTATTATCGAAAGAAATAGTGCTGTTACTTGGCGGGAGTAAAGTCTGGCTCGACGCTGCTTGGCCGTTAAAAATACTGGCCTTAGGCGTACCTTTCTTATTTTTAAATTTCCCGGTGGGCTATCTTCTCAATTCGGCCAATATGCAGACGCGCAATACTATTAATATTGCCATTACCGTTCTGATTAACGTGGGGCTGAACTTAGTATTTATTGAACAGTTTTCTTATCGCAGTGTCGCTGTTATCTCGGCGAGCTCTTCGGCCCTTCTTTTTTTGCTAGGATTGTTCCAGGTCCGCAAAGTATTACCGATCGACTGGCGTTCGTTGTTTGTCACTTTCTGGAAAACTATTTTTGCTGGCTTCATCATCTCCGTTTTGGGATGGTGGTTACTACCCCAGGTTTCCGGACGTTCGGGTGAAGCGCTCGCCGCTGGAGCCATGTTAGGAACTTATCTCATCCTTATTTTCCTTTTCCGTTTAGTCCGGCCATCCGACTTAAGGACGATGGTCCAACGCTTTCGTCGCACATGAGTCGGGTCGTTATTGTTAGTGAATTTTTTCCTCCACAAACTGGTGGTATCCAGCGCAGTTTAGCGTTAATGCTTCCGGCGCTAGGGGATTCAATTGAGGTAATTAGTCCGGCTCCCACAACGCTCCCTGGCCTGCGTCGATCTCTTTTTAGTGGGCGACTTTGGCCCCGGTGGACTTGGCTTTTAGTAGAGCTTTGGCGCCAACATCGCCGGGGTCCAACCTTTTTTTTATTTGGTCACTATAGCGCGGCTGTTACTGCCGCCCGACTCTTACATCCTTTCGGTCTTCGCTATGCCGTTTTAATCCATGGTCAGGATATTTTAAGCGAGCTCCAGCGACGGACAAGGGGGCTGGTACGTGCTAATTTAATGCAGGCGGAGTGGATTGGAATAAATAGCCATTGGTTACAACGCCATTTAGAAATTTTACGTATCCCGCAACATAAATTTATCTTGACGCATCCGGCCGTCAGTGATGACGAGGGCCAAGAAAATAATCCCCATCGCCACTCCCATTGGCTCTTAAGCATTTCACGCTTGGTGCCCCGAAAAAATATTCAGGCTATCCTAGAATCTTTACCCTCGCTGAAAGTAAAATTTTCCGATATTCATTATCACATTATTGGAGATGGGCCAGATCGTCAGAAACTAGAAAAAATTGCGGGCGAATTACAGATCAAGGATTGTGTCACGTTTCATGGCCAAGTAGATGATAAAGAAAGGGAGCGATTACTAAGTCAATCGGGAATTTTTGTTTTAGCGCCAATCGTCAGAGAAAAAGGTTCGGACATTGAAGGTCTCGGTGCCGTCTACTTAGAGGCTGGGGCCTGGTCATTACCTACCGTCGCTTCAGCTACGGGCGGAATTAGTGACGCAGTCATCGACCGAAAAACTGGACGTCTATTGACTACTCCGGACGCTGAGAATCTTAGTACTGCCCTAACCGAATTATTACAACAACCTGAGCAGGCGGTTCGCTATGGTCAGAATGCGTTCCAGCACATTAACCATGAATTCCGTGCGACCATCCGAAATCGCCGAGTTCAAGCCGCTTTACCCGGAAATAACCTAACCCAAATGCCGGTTATTTCGGTAGTTATCCCTGCGTACCAAACCGCTACCGCTATCGGCCAAACTCTTCAGTCTCTTTTTCAGCAGACACTCTTACCCAAAGAAATCATCGTCATTAACGACGGTTCGACTGACAATCTTGAAGAAGTGCTGGCCCCTTGGCGCGACAAAATTATTTACCGGAGACAGGCAAACGCCGGGGCTCCGACCGCGCGAAATAATGGGGCCGCGCTAGCTAACGGAGAGTTCCTGCTTTTCTTAGATAGCGATATTACTATGAAACCCGGAATGCTCGAAGAAATGGCGCGAGCATTAGTCGCTCACCCGGAAGCGGGTTATGTCTATAGTGATTATTATTTTGGGTGGAAAAGTTTCCATTTATTTGATTTTTCTTCGAAACGATTAGAAGAAAATAATTATATCCATACCTCATCGTTAATGCGTCGACAGCTTTTTCCCGGCTTTGACCCGAGTCTGAAACGCTTACAAGACTGGGATCTATGGTTAACGCTCAAACAGAAAGGTATCCAAGGGTTATGGATCCCAAAAAATTTGTTTACCGTACAGCAACGGGGCGGAACGATTAGTAGTTGGGTGCCGTCATTTGTGTATAAAGTGCCCTTTATCGGCCAGGGTAAGGGGAGTGCTAATATCGCTCGTTATCGCCAAGCCGAACAGATTGTCAGAAAAAAACACGGTTTAAGCTAGGTTTGCCTCGACCGGAAAAAAATGGTATAGTCAGGGCTCATGTCTGTGTCCTCGGGGGTGAGTATTATCATCGTCAGCTGGAATAATAAGAACTTACTGGCCCGATGTTTAACTTCGCTACAACACCACGTTGCTACAAGCCACGAGGTTATTGTTATTGATAACGCGTCCACCGACGGAACGCCAGATCTTATTAGAACTCAGTTTCCCCAGGTCAAGTTAAAAGTTAATCCGACAAATCGTGGTTTTAGTGCCGCGAATAATCAAGGTTTACAGTTAGCCCAATTTCCATTTGTGGCTTTTTTTAATAATGATACTGAAATAATAACTGATCCGTTTCCGCAAATATTTTCTTTATTTTCGGCTGATAAAAAAGTTGGTGCGGTCGGACCCCGACTGCTTAATGCTGATCAAAGTTACCAACCTTCAACCCGCCGATTCCCACACTGGAGCGATCAAGTCCTGACGCTTTTAAAGTTGCGAGGATTACTGCGCCATTCTGGCATCATGCAAAGATACCTGCAGCCCGAGCTCGCGCACGCCGCTGTTTCAACTCCGGTGGAGGAAATAACTGGAGCAGCTATAATAATGCCCCGGCAACTTTGTCTAGAAATAGGAGGGTGGGATGAAGGTTATTGGATTTGGTTTGAAGATGTGGACTTATGTCACCGCATTGCTGATCAAGGTTATCGAGTTGTCTATGAGCCTCGGGTGACTATCATTCATCACGGGGGACAATCCTTTCGCCAAGTTCTGAGTTTAAAAAAACACCGCTGGTTTTTGCAAAGCTTATGGCGTTATAGCCAGAAATTTTGGCCCTCCTTTCAGCATTGGACGTTAGCGCCCTTTATGGCGCTGAGTTATGTCTTAACCATAGTGCAAATGTTAGTAAAACCACGCTAATGAATAGCAATCACTATTATCGCTGGCTCATCGGACTGGCGGGAGCTGAACTTGTGTCCTGGTTTGTTTTTTGGGGAAGCGGGGGATTGACCAAGGAGAGCTTGGGCGGGTTTTCGCTGATGAATATTTTCTTTGTCCTACTTATTATTATTTCTTTTTTCCTGGCTTTCTACCGACCAAGCTGGTTAGCTCTAATGAGTCTGGCTGAACTAGTCATTGGTGGAAAAGGTTATTTATTTTTTTTACAGCTTAGTGGACAAAAAATTTCTATCCGGCTTTTACTTTTTGTTCTTTTATTTATTGCCTGGGGAGTAAAGTTGCTCCGTCAACGCCGTTGGAATTTCCCACGTCAGTGGCTCTGGCCCTTAAGCGCATTAACTGCCTGGGTTATTATAATGAGCGGAGTAGGTCTTCTACGTGGAAATAGTCCCGGCAATATTTTTCTGGATATGAATGGATATTTGTATCTGGCAATTGCGCTACCCTGGTGGACATTTTTTAAAGACAAAAATTTTAATCAAAAAATTCTCATACCGGTAATATTAGCCGGCATAACCCTGATCGGATTAAAAAGTTGGCTGATGCAAGCCTTATTTGCCCATGATTTAGCTTTTCTTCCTCGTTTGTACCAATGGATTCGCCAGACGGGTATTGGAGAGATTACTTTGATTAACAAAAACGTTTATCGAATCTTTTTTCAAAGCCAGATCTATACTTTCCTCGGATTTTTATTTATCTTAGTGGCTTTACTTCGAGGACAAGTTCAGCGCTGGTGGACCTGGGCCTGGCTTGGTAGTTCACTCGGAATTATTATTTCGCTTTCACGTAGCTTTTGGCTCGGAGCCGCGGTGGCCTTTGTGGTCTTGCTATGGTTGTTATTGAGACAGCGCCAATGGCTGCACCTACGTCGCTTATGGGTCCTCATTCCGGCTGGGTTATTCGTTTGGCTGGCCACCACCTGGGCGCAAAATTTTCCTTACATCTGGCCACCACCTGGGCATACAAATGGTACGAGCGCCGTCGCCGCCCGTCTGCACTCGACCGGCTCTTCCGAAGCTTCCACCGCCCGGCACAACCAAATACCACCACTTGTTCAGGCTATTCGTAAAAATCCGATTACGGGCCAAGGTTTCGGCACACAAGTAACGTACTATAGTTCTGATCCTCGCATTCGAGGTAACCGCACTACCAGCGCTTTCGAACTTGGGTATTTAGATCAATGGCTCGATCTAGGGTTCATTGGCTTAGTTCTCTTAGGCTGGCTCTTATGGACTTTACTCCGCCGCGCCTGGCTCCAGCCGCAGAAATGGATGTGGTTAGTCCCGACCATTGGTTTGATGGCGGTGCATGCTACTTCTCCCTATTTAAATCATCCGCTCGGTTTGGGTTGGCTCGCTTTAGTTGGATTAGCTGTCTACGACCATGTCGAGTAATCCTATCGTCGCCATTCATATTGTCACCTGGAATCATCTGCGTCATTTACGCACCTGTTTAGCTGCAGTTTTTGCGCAGACCTACACGCCACTCAAAACGTTGTTAGTCGACAATGCGTCGGTCGATGGAGTCGAGCATTGGTTACTTGAACATTATCCACAATTACATACTTTACGTAACACTCGTAATTTAGGATATGCACGGGCCCACAACCAAGCACTGCGCCTGTCATCAACTCCTTATGTACTCTTCTTAAATCCGGATGTTATTTTGCAGTCTGACTGGATCGAGCGCGGGGTACGTTACTTGGAGACTCATCCGGAAGTAGGTGTATTTGGTGGCAAGTTACTACGCTATAATTATTCGAATGATGACTTGCAGGAACCGCAATTTTCTGACATAATCGATAGCACTGGTTTACAAGGTTCTCGTTCTCGACACTTCGTAGATCGTGGTAGCGGCCAAACCGATCATGGCCAATATGATCAAGCCGAAAAAGTCTTTGGATTTTCCGGCGCTTGCGGACTTTATCGTCGTTCAGCTTTAGAAAGCATCCGTTTCCAGCAGGAATATATCGACGAGGATTTTTTTGCCTATAAAGATGATATTGATTTAGCCTGGCGACTACAGCGCTGCGGCTGGTCGGCCTGGTACGACCCTAAAGCCGTTGGTTACCACCACCGCACGATCAAAGGACAATCAAAAACTGCTGATCTTCTTATTGCTAAGAACCATCGAAGTCGCTCCTTGCAAAATAGTTATTACTCGTTCCGTAATCACTGGCTACTCTTAGCCAAGCACGAACGACCAGCGACGTGGTGGCGCGATGGATTATGGATCATATGGTATGAACTAAAAAAGATTGTTTTCTTGATGCTCAGTCGCCCCCGAGCCTTGCGGGCCATTCCTGACGCCCTCCGATCTTGGCGAAAGTTAGAACTCAAAGGTAAAAATTTAGATGAACACGCGACCTTATCAGTCCTCGAAGTGCGACAGTGGTTCGTATGACCCTCAGCATCCTTATCCTCAACTACAAAACAAAAGGTTTATTACGCCAGTGTTTGCAAGCACTGCGAGCGTCGCACTTTTCCTACCCCACTGAAGTTATTGTCATCGATAATAATTCCGGCGACGGGAGTGTTGATATGGTCCGGGAACAATTTCCAGAAGTTCAGCTGATCGCTTCTTCACGAAACGTCGGCTTTGGCGCAGGTAATAATCTAGGTTTAGCGCTTGCCAAGGGTACTTATTGCTTCATCATGAATACTGATGTGGCGGTTTCGGCCGAAGCGGTTGATCAATTGATTAGCTATTTAGAATCACATGCGCAGGTAGGTATTGCCGTTCCGAAATTAATTAATCCGGATGGCTCTACTCAGCAATCAACCTATGAATTTCCGAGTCTCTGGATTCCGGTCCTACGACGGACGCCGTTAGGAAAATTCCCCCCGGCTAAAAAATTATTGCGACGGTTCTTAATGAGCGGTTGGGATCACAATTCCTCACGTTCGGTCGGCTGGGCTTTAGGCGGTTGTTTATGTATTCGCCGATCAGCCTTGGCCGAAGTCGGAACGTTTGATGATCGTTTTTTTCTTTATTTCGAAGATACGGATTTGTGCCGTCGATTTTGGGAAAAAGGCTGGGAAGTTCATTATGTCCACACTGCCGAAATGGTCCATTACCATCGTCGTGAATCAGCCGAAAACCCGGGTTTAGGCGGAGTGCTATCTTATCCGACGCGTGTCCATATTCGTAGTGCTTTGCAATATTTTCGCAAATATTATCGTCAACCAAAACCACCCCATAGTTTATGAAACTACCATTCACTTTCCGAAAAAAGGTAACCACTTCAACTTCGTCCGCTCGGCCACGAGTAGCTCGACCTAGTCGTCGCTGGTGGCCCTGGGTGCGTCGTGGGCTTTATGTGCTCGGTGGATTTATTGTATTGGGATTAGTCGTGACTGCCTACTACTACCCCAAACTGAAGCCAGCACTCAGCGCGGCTAATCAAGCTCAAAGTACCGTTAAAAAGATAGCTGCCGATGTCAGTGCTCAAAAGTTTGACCGAGCCCAGAAACAAGTTAATGAATTAAAAAGCCAGCTCGATAGTATCGACCATAGTTTGCAACGGACGAAAGGTTTACGTTGGTGGCCTTATGTCGGACGTCAATATAACGCGGTCGGGCATTTAATGGCCGTAGCTCATCAAGGCACAGCCGCTACCGGAGCAATGGTCGATTTTGCGGCACAACTCTTTGCCCCTTTTGCCGGTCAGGGAAAGGTCAGCTTAGCCTCGATCTCGCCTGAGGAAAAAGGTAAATTTTTGACAGGCATGGCTAGTCATGAAACAAGTCTCAAAGAAGCACAAACGGCAATTCATCATGCCGATGATGCGCTCCAGCAAATCCCAGCCAAAGGTTTAATTGGTCCACTTCAACGGGTCGTCACCCCTTTAAAACAGCAATTTCCGCTCATCCGACAAGCGATTGATCAAGCCATTCCGGCTACTCACGTCTTGCCGCCCGTACTCGGCTCACCAAACGAGCGGACGTATTTGTTCCTGTTGCAAAATAATAATGAGCTCCGACCTGGCGGAGGATTTATCGGTACCTACGGACTTTTAAAGTTGCATAACGGAGAAATTTTATCTCTCAAAACTGATAATACGTATAATCTTGATGAGGCGGCAAAAAATCTTCCTATCATCCCGCCGCCGGAACCAATGCAAAAATATCTTAAGGCCAAGGCCTGGTATTTTCGCGATAGTAACTGGTCGCCCGATTTTCCTACTTCGGCTAAGCAAGCGATCCAGTTTTACGAACGTGAAGGCGGTAAAAAAAATGTCGATGGTGTGATTGCGATTACGCCCAGCGTCATTTCACAGTTACTTCATTTAGTCGGCCCAATTACGGTCTATAAAATTGAATTTAATTCCGAAAACTTCACTGACCGGTTACAGGATTACGTGGGGCAGGGCTTTAAGTCTTACGGCTTAACCGAAAGTCAGCGCAAAGATATTATTGGCGTGATGACGACCGAATTAGTTAATCGTTTGCTAGGGTTACCTTTAAGCGAGTGGAAGGATTTATTCTTGATTCTTAGTCAGGAAATAAATCACAAACAATTCCTGATGTACATGCAAGATACGGCAGTCCAAGGCATTTTAGTGGATCAAAATTGGGGAGGATCAATTCAAGGGAATGATCAACAAGACTATGTCATGGTTGTAGATGCTAACTTGGCCAGTTTAAAAACAGACTCAGTCATGCGCCGAACCTACACTTATGAAGTTTCCGCCAAAGACGGTACCGCAACCTTAAAAGTCCACTATCAACACACCGGCAAATTTGATTGGCGCACGAGCACGAAGATTAGCCGATACAATACCTTTGTCCGAGTCTACGTGCCGAGTGGTTCAACCTTAATTAATTCAAATGGAGCTCAGTTACGTGAACGTTCTAATGCTGCCGGTAAAGTGACTACTTCGACGGAGCTAGGACGAACGGTCTTTGGCGCTTACAAATCGATTGAGCCTGGAACTGAAAGTGACCTCGTCTTGACTTACAAATTACCAGAAGCCGTACTGAAACAACTTGAACAAGATCATTACGATTTAAATTGGCAAAAAGAAGCGGGTTTAACCAATGCCTCTATTAATTTAACGATTACTACGAATAAGCAGAAGCCAAAAACCGCTACCGGCCTTGACAATTTGGCTCAATTTCGCCAAGATGCGATCACTTTTACTGGTCCGCTGGATTCCGATCGATTTATTCACGTAAGCTATTGACATGCCCCTCTTTACTCGGCGCGTCGGAATTGATCTAGGCACGACTTATACACTCGTCCATTTACCCGGACGAGGTATTGTCTTAAATGAACCTTCTGTGGTGGCGATGTCGATGTTAGATAAAAAAGTATTAGCAGTGGGTGATGAAGCGAAAGAGATGATCGGCCGAACACCGGACACTATTATAGCTTCGCGTCCACTAAAAGATGGTGTCATCGCTGACTATCGGGTTACTGAAGCGATGTTACGTTACTTTATCAACAAAGCCCTGGGAGGCATTCGTTTAATTCGCGCAGAAGTAATGATTGCTGTTCCGGGCGGGATTACTTCCACAGAACGTCGGGCCGTCATTGATGCGACGTTAGCGGCCGGTGCCCGAGCCGCTTATATTATTAAAGAGCCAATTGCCGCCGCTATCGGCGCCAATATTCCGATTGGTTCACCATCGGGACACATGATTGTTGATATTGGTGGAGGCACCTCCGAAATAGCCGTTATTAGTCTTGGTGGTATCGTCGTTAATTCGTCGGTCCGAATTGGCGGGAATAAATTTGACTATGCTATCCAGGAATATGTGCGAAAGAAATATGGTTTGGCCATTGGTGAACGAACAGCTGAAGATATCAAAATTACCATCGGAAGTGCGCAGATTATGGATGAAAAATTATCGATGGAAGTACGCGGACGGGATATGATTTCGGGATTACCAAAAACCATTACCATTATTTCTGATGATGTCACGGAAGCTATTCAAAATGAATTAGCTGGAATTATCCAAGCCGTTAAAAATGTTTTACAAGAAACTCCACCCGAACTTTCCGCTGACGTCATGGACAAAGGAATAGTGTTAAGTGGGGGATCATCCCAATTACGAAACATCGACAAATTGCTCTCCAACGCTATCGGTGTTCCGGCCTATATTGCGGACGAACCGGCTCTGTGTGTAGCCCGCGGGACTGGGGTCGCTCTCGACCATCTCGAATCGTATAAACGAAGCATCCTCTCGACCAAATGATTATCGGCATCGACGCGTCGCGTGCTAATGCAATCGAAAAAACAGGGACCGAATGGTATAGCTGGTATCTTATTCGCGCATTAGTACCGTTGGCCGCCGAACACACCATCCGATTATACACGCGTGAACCACTTCGGAATGGCCTTGAGCACTTAGGACCGAACGTGGAAGAAAAAGTGTTAACTTGGCGACCCGGGTTACTCTGGTCTCATTTGCGTTTGAGTTGGGAACTACTTTTTCATGCTCCCGATATCTTACTGATACCGGCCGACACCGTCCCACTGATTCATCCGCCGCAGACGTTAACTACGATTCACGATGTCGCTTTTGAACGTTTTCCCGAGCTTTACCGGAATAAATCGGTCCAGCGCCAACTAAAAGGCCTGCGTCCACTGATTCATTTTCTAGTCAGAATTTTCACCCTGGGAAAATATAGTGCCTCCGAATTAGACTATCATCGCTGGTCAGTTCGCCACGCAGTCCGGACTAGTCCACTACTCCTGACCGTATCTGAATTTTCTAAAAACGAAATTCACGAAACCCTTAAAGTAGCAAAGGAGAGAATTATTGTTACTCCGCTCGGAGTCCGACAACCTGAATCGTTTCAAAAATCAAAACTGCATGATCCAGAGCTATTAAAGTTACATCATATTACCCGTCCCTATTTCCTTTTTATTGGACGATTGGAAACGAAGAAAAATATAGACGTCCTGATTAAATCTTATTTGAACTATCGTCAGCAAGCTACCGAACCTTTAGATTTAGTTTTAATTGGGGCACCGGGACAAGGATGGGAAGAGGTCGCAGCTCAGATTCCATTCGAAACAAAACCTCATATTCACCAGTTGGGATGGGTAGAAGATCGTTGGCCGGTCCTAGCGCAAGCAACCGCTTTTATTTTTGTGACTGCCTATGAAGGATTTGGCTTACCACCGCTCGAAGCAATGAGTCTTGATGTGCCGGTTATTGCTAGCTCGGCTGGAGCCTTGCCGGAGACACTTGGTTCAGCCGCGTTTTTTGTAGATCCAAAAAATTTGCCTACATTGGTAGAGGCCATGCAGCTAGTAACCGCTCATCCCGACCTTCGCCAAAAACTTATTGCCCAAGGCCGCGAACAGGTTAAGAAATTTACGTGGGATCAAACGGCCAAACTAACCTGGGTGGCGATGCAACAATTGGTACCAAAGCTTGCGAAAAAGTAAAAAAAGTGTTAGAGTACTTGCGCTTCATGGTTCGAAAAAACAGCCCCAAGTCACTGGCCCGCATGAAGAATGGATCGGCCAAGAGAGCCTTTTGGCCACGCTCACCAGCGCGGCTGATACTGGTAGCCTGCCCGCTACTATTTTGTTTTCGGGCCCAGCTCATCTCGGGAAATCCTCGGTGGCCACATGGATCGTGCGCCGGGATATCTGCACGTCGACAAATGAACGTCCTTGTGGGATCTGTGCGGACTGCCGTCTCTTCCAGGAACAGCATCCCAACGCCCGGATCTTTGATGCGGCGCTCAAGGACAACTTAAACGTTGAGACGATCCGTGAACAACTCCACCAATTTACCTGGCGGCCGCTTGAACGGCAACGCCGACGTTGGCTAGTTATTCTCAACGCTGAGTCTGCTCACGAAGCCGTCAGCAACACCTTGTTAAAAACTATTGAAGAGCCGGCTGAAAATTTACATATTATTTTAACAAGTTCATTTCCAGAGCGTTTACTATCAACGATTCGCTCTCGAGCTGTAGCTTATCAGTGGCATCCAGTTCCGCAGCAGACGATTGAGGAATACTTACGACGACGATTTCCTCATTTAAGCGTTAGTGAATTGACCGCGATTGTCGCCCGCAGTATGAACCGTCCCGGCTTGGCGGTGACTCTTGCCAGTGCGCCAGCTTTAGGGGAAGAAGAAAGCGCGGCCATTGATCTCCTGACTCAAGCGCTTCAGACACGAACCATTTCACCTAAAGCCGAGTGGACTTCGACTGATCTCGATATTGGCGAGCGAATAGTTCGCGATATATTAATGGTTAAAGTTGAAGGCTCACGCCTGTCCTGGCCGGAGCGACGACCACAATGGGAAGAACTCGCGCGCCACTTTTCGCTTTCTAGCCTGTTACGTTTAGCTCAACGCTTTCACCAGCGTCATCGCTACCTTCAACAACATGTCCAACCAACTTTTCTTCTCCATGATTTCCTCACGTTCTAAAATATTTTCAATCACTCTTATCTTAGCTGCCCTAGCTACCGTCGGGCAGAGTTGTTCAATTTCCCTCGGCACGCCGAAAAATGTGGACGGCGGAGTTTATCGCAGCGATAACCATGGGCAAAATTGGGCCCAAAAAACTTTTGTCCGACAAGATAAAAAAACTCGGATTACATTGAGTGATGCGACTGCGAACTTTTTAACGCTTGACCCGCAAGATGCAAACCGCGTCTATCTTGGTGTCCGTCATCGGGGACTTTGGGTTAGTACAAACCGCGGTGATCGCTGGGCCGCTACTGGACTCAGTACTGGAGATGATCGTTGTCTCACTTTTGATCCCCTGAATGATCAAATTTTATATCTGGCCACAAGTAATCAAATCCGAAAAAGTGTTGACCAAGCTAAAACCTGGAAAACAGTCTATACCGAACCGCAACCTGGTCAAACTATTGAATGCACCATTGTAGATCCACTTCGGGGAAATATTATTTGGCTGATTACCACTGGTGGTAAAATAGTCCGCAGTGCCGATTACGGGGCCACATGGACTTTAGTGAATACTGACGCAAAATTAAGAGGAATTGTTCGTCTTGATATCGATCCCGCCAGCGGGGGAGCCGTTTCTGTTTTTACCAACCGCCGCGGTATTTATCGGATTGATCCGAGCGGTGTGACGGTAACGAACGCGAGCGCCGGATTGAAACTTTATCGCAATGCCATCAGTATTCGTGATGTCGATATAGTTCGCACTGCCACTGGCTCGAGCTGGTATTTGGCGACCGGCTATGGCGTGCTCGTCAGTCAAGATAATGGTGGTAGTTGGCAAGCTATCCCAACATTACTCAATCCCAGCACTAACCTTATTAGTAATATTGCCATCAACCCTAAAGCTTCGAGCGAAATTTTCTTAACTACTGGTCGTAAACTTCACCATTCGGTTGATACTGGCGGTAGTTGGTCAATTACAAACTTACCCAGTACCCGACAGCCCGTCTGGTTGACATTCGATCCAACGAATGTTGATCGACTGTATGTAGGGACATTTATTGAAGAGAAGAAAAAATAATGAGCACCCATACTTTTTCCCAACAACTTACCGACGCATTAACGCATCTCGATAACGAGCTAGCGAGTATCCGTACTGGTCGAGCCAACCCAGCTTTGATTGAAAACCTAATGGTTTTATCCTACGGTGCTCCCACTCCCTTACAGCAGCTCGCCTCCATCTCTGCTCCCGAACCCCGTTTACTAGTAGTTCAGCCTTGGGATCCGAGCATTATTAAAGATATTGAAAAGGCCTTAGGGCAATCGAATTTGGGAATTAACCCGGTGGTTGATGGCAAGCTCATACGTTTGCCAATTCCGGCCATGACCGAAGATCGACGCAAAGAACTTTTACGAACTGTCCAAGAGCAGGCCGAGGCAACTCGAGTTCGTTTCCGTTTAGCCCGGGAAGAAATGATGAAGAAACTAAAAGCAGATGAAAAAGCCGGCACTCAATCAGAAGACGCCGTGGCCGTTGCCATGAAGCAACTACAACAAGAACTTGATGAGGCCATGGAATCAATCAAACAGCGGATTGATAAGAAAACTGAAGAGCTGATGACTATTTAGTATGACCATTATTCTTTTTGCAGTCATTTTAGGGATTCTCGTCTTTGTACATGAATGGGGTCATTTTTTAGCTGCTCGCTGGGCCGGAGTCAAGGTTGAGGAATTTGGCTTTGGTTTCCCACCGCGACTTTTCGGCCTTCGCCGAGGATCAACTATTTTTTCGATAAACTGGATTCCCTTTGGTGGCTTTGTCCGCTTGTACGGCGAGCAGGGTGAAGGAATAGGGGAACCAGGTAGTCTCAGTGCCGCTTCAGGATGGCGACAGTTTGGTATCATGGCAGCCGGCGTTCTGATGAACTACTTGCTGGCCTGGGTCCTGCTGACGATTGTCTTTGTGGCCGGGATTAGAGTAGAAACAAATTCACTCAGTAAGCAACAACTTGCGAAAGTTACTAACCCCCAAGTGCAAAGCATTGTCACTTCGGGGGGAACAGCTGATCAAGCCGGCCTCAAAACAGGGGACACGATTATCAGTATCAATAATCAAGTCTTCCACACTACTCAGTCTTTAGCAGACTTTACTCGCAGTCATAACTTTCCGACTCTTGATGTTCGTTTTAAAAGACAAAATGAAGAACGGCAACTCAGTATCAAAGCTAAAAATGTTTCCGATCCACAAGCCGCTCACTATGATATGGGTTTAGCGGAAACGGGCACCCTCCGCTATCGATCAGTCGAAGCGGTCTGGTATGGATTACGTTCGACTATTAGTTTAACCAGTCAAACAATTGTCGGTTTGGGGAAAATTCTGCAGCAATTAGTTTCCACCGGGCATTTGAGCGCCGACGTCTCGGGTCCAGTGGGCATTGCCGTCCTAACGGGCGAAATTAGCCGACTAGGTATTATTCCGATTTTCCAGTTCATGGCTGTGCTCTCGGTCAGTTTAGCCGTTATTAACTTCTTACCTATCCCGGCTTTGGATGGCGGTCGTGCTTTCTTGTTAATTTTGCAGCGAGCCTTGCGACGACGCTTTAATCCAAAAATTGAAGGTTATATCCATGCCGCGGGATTTTATATTTTGCTATTAATGATTCTGTTAATATCCGTCCGGGATGTTCAACGTTTTGGCCTGTGGGATCGGATCCAAGGCTTATTTTCCTAATACATGATTAACCGCATCCTGGGACGATTTTCCCACGACCTGGGCATTGATCTGGGCACGACCAATACATTAGTCTACGTCGCTGACCGAGGTATTGTTATTAATGAACCGTCCGTAGTCGCCGTTAATATCCGAACCAACCAGGTCTTAGCGGTAGGTGAGGCGGCCCGACGAATGGTGGGAAAAACTCCGGGCCACATTGTCGCGACAAAACCACTTGTTGATGGAGTTATTTCTGATTTTGAAGTAACTGAAAAAATGTTGAAATACTTTTTTGATCGTGTCCACCAGCAACGATTAGGCTTTCTGCCTCGTCCACGCGTGGTAATTGGCATTCCGCTAGGAGTGACTGAAGTGGAACGCAAAGCGGTTGAAGATGCTGCCTTACACGCCGGGGCTCGAGAAGTGTATTTAATTGAGGAACCGATGGCGGCAGCGATTGGAGCCCGGTTACCTATTCAAGACGCTTCGGGAAATATGATTGTCGATATCGGTGGAGGCACTGCCGAAATTGGGGTGATTAGTTTAGGAGGGGTGGTTGCCTGGCGTTCTCTCCGACTGGGCGGAAATAAATTGGACCAAGATATTATTCAATACGCCCGCGATCATTTTAATTTATTATTAGGGGAGCGAACTGCTGAGGAAATAAAAATTCGCATTGGTTCGGCCTGGGATGATGGTGAAGCGGCCGAAGCTAAAATGCGTGGTCGTGATCTAATTACTGGATTACCGCGGGAAGTGACTATCACCAAAGCCCAGTTGCGGGAAGCGCTGCAGCGTTCTGTCCGCGCCATCATTGAAAATATTAAGGCCACTATTGAAAGTACACCACCGGAGTTAGTAGCCGATATTTACGAACGAGGATTGATTTTAACCGGAGGAGGGGCTTTATTACGCGGGATCGATCAGGCCATCCACGCTGAGACACAAATACCCGTGCATGTGGCTGATGATCCCTTGACAGCCGTAGTCCGCGGAACAGGGATTGTCTTGGAAGACCTCGATGTCTTGCGTCATGTCCTGGTCTTATCGAGTGAGGACCAATCCCTCACTAAATAGTTATGCGTTCACAAACCCGAACGAGTCCATGGTACTTCTACCTCAGCATCGGAGCGGTTCTGATTATTGTCCTCGCGATTCCTTCAGTCCGGCAGCATGTCTGGCAAGGAGTCACTTCAACCAGCCGTCCTATTTTTAATACCAGCACGAATCTGCTTAATCGTTTTGGCTGGAATTCTTCGCTCCACGAAGAAACTCCGAGCCAACAAGCCTTGCGCGAACAACTTCAAGCCGTGACGGTGCAGTTAGCTCAAACCCGTCAAATTCTCGAAGACCAAGGCGTCGCTACTCGTTTGAATGAATTTATTACGACAACGAAGCTTCGTACAATCTCCGCGAACGTCGTCGCCTTTAGTCCCGATCCGGGAATTCAAAGTTTTGTCATCAACATTGGTCGCAATCAACATTTACGACCGGGGTTAGGCGTCATTACCGATCAAGGAATCTTGATCGGTAAAATTATTACGGTCCGCGAGGCTACCGCCACGGTTTTACTCTTAAACGATCCCCAGTCGATTGTCTTAGCCCGTCTGCAAAATGACCGTCAAAGCCAAGGTGCCATCCGTGGCCAACGTGGTTTGACCGTGCAAATGGATTTAATTCCCAAAAATGACACGATTGAACGTGGTCAAACTATCGTTACTTCTGGTTTAGAAGATGGCATCCCTCCGGATTTAGTCATTGGAACGATCGCTTCAACTGAACAACGCGCTGGGGAAGTCTTTCAGCGCGCTCGGGTTAACTTACCCCTGCGATTTGTCCGGGTCCATGTCGTCGCAGTAGTAGTAGGTTTCTAATGCGCCGTTTCACCTGGATTTTTATTCTGACTATTGGCACTTTGATCTGTGCGGCTTTAGATATTAGCTGGCTAGGCAGTTGGCCCTTAACTAATATTCTCGTCTCTCTCGGATTGATTGTCGTTATCAGCCTGACTATTTTTAGCGGCCTCGGTTGGGGGTTGTGGGGGAGTTTAGTGGTCGGATGGTATTATGCCCAGTTTTCTACTTGGCCGGTTTTAGTCTACCCTTTAGCTTTCATCTTGGCCGTAGTCACTACTGATACTATTATTCAGCGCTGGGTAGCTGAACGCTCATCGGCCAGTCTTATTACCTCAGTGGTCACCGGAACTTTAGCTTTCTACATTTTCCTAGGGCTCTTAGTAAGCCTTATTCGTTTAATCCGTCATGATGTTCTTAACTTTGATGTTTCGCTTCTTATTCTAAAAACCGTCATCCAAATGGTCATTCACGCTTTAATTATTTATTTTGGATGGCGACGCTGGACTGGGGGCACGTTCGGTTCTGCTCGTTCTCTCGCCCGACCTTTTTAGTATGCAGGACCCCGCAGATATTTTTTTTCCACCCGTCGCTCATTCGAGCAAAACTGCGGAACAATCCACAGTGATTGACCATCTGCCGGCCGGAACCGGATCAGAACGAGCTACCTCGCTCACTTTCGAAAGTCATTACATTAGCTGGCTCTTAGGCGCCATGGGGATTTTATTAAGTATTCTCTTTATTCGCTTATTCTATTTGCAAGGCTTAAAAGGATCAGATTACCGAGCCCGGGCCGAACAAAATCGTATTCGCACTACCATCATCGCCGCCCCCCGTGGTCAAATATACGACCGAAATCATCGACCCTTAGCGAACAACATTCCTGATTATGTCTTAACCATCACGCCGGCTGATTTACCCAAGGAGGCAACCGAACGTCAAAACACGTTAGATCAAATTAGCCGAATAAGTGGGTTATCATCAGACCAACTCAAGCAGCAATTAGCTGACTCAACCCAGCGCCCGACAGATCCACTGACATTACTTGAAGGTGTCCCGCAAACTCAGGCTTTAAAATGGCTCGTAGATTTTAAAGATGTTCCGGCCATCAATGTTCAAATTCTTCCGACCCGGCAGTATGTGGACGGTCCAGCTACCGCGGCAGTCCTCGGATACATTGGAAAAGTGAGTTCAACAGAACTGAAATCTTCGCCGGCCTTAACCACCCTCTCGTATACTGGCAAAACTGGATTAGAGCGAGAATTTAATAGTGTGTTAATGGGCCATGATGGAGAACGAGAGGTTGAGCGCGACGTGCATAATCAAGAGCGGCGAGTCATCAAAGAAGTCTTGCCCGAACCGGGAAAAACATTACAACTTGGTTTGGATCTGGAGTTGCAACAACATCTGTATGACGCCTTGAGTAAAACCGTCGACCGTTTACATAGTCCCGGTGGTGCCGCGGTCGCCATGGATCCTCGCAATGGCGAAATTCTGGCCTTGGTCAGCGCCCCGACCTATGACAATAATTGGTTTGTTGATCCTAACCAACGGACGGCCGTCCAAAATACTTTACTCGATCCGCGTAAGCTCCTCTTAAACCGGGCGGTAGCGGGCCAGTATCCTTCAGGTTCGATTGTTAAACCATTTATTTCAGTCGCCGGCTTAGAGGAAAAAATTATTACGCCGAGCACTACCGTTTTAAGTGTGGGTGGATTTAAAGTCGGTAATAATACTTTTCCTGACTGGAAAGCAGGCGGCCATGGCGTTACTAACTTAGCCAAAGCCTTAGCTGAATCAGTCAATACCTACTACTATGTTTTAGGTGGAGGTTTTGAGGATCGTCCGGGATTAGGAGTGGATCGTATTGTCAGCTACCTTCAGCGATTTGGTTGGGGGAGTCAGCTGGGGATTGACCTGCCGAGTGAAGCACAAGGTTTTTTGCCGGACAAAGACTGGCGAGAAAATAAACGCCCGACACCTTGGCGCCTGGGGGACACCTATCACTTATCTATCGGCCAGGGTGATCTTCAAGTCACCCCCCTGCAAGTGGCAACGGCTTTATCCGCTATTGCTAATAACGGAACGCTCTACGCTCCTCACTTAGTCACGGCTGTCCTTAATCCCGATGGCAGCGTCCAGCAAAGCATCAGCCCAAAAATATTGCGTTCCTCCGTGGCTAACTCTACTAACCTCGCCTCCGTCCGGAATGGGCTGCGAGAAGGCGTCTTGAGCGGCAGCTCGCGCTCACTCCAAAGTTTACCCGTGACCTCGGCCGGTAAAACCGGCACCGCCCAATTCGGAACAGGGAACTCGACGCATTCCTGGTACGGTGTTTTTGCGCCCTATGAAAACCCTTCGATTGTCTTGAGCGTCATCGTCGAAGCGGGAGGGGAGGGAAATGCCGCGGCTTTACCGGTAGCCAAAGAGGTTCTGGATTGGTACTTCCACGCCCACCCTAATCCCTAGGCTTGTGGATAAGTTATTGACAGCCCCGCCAAAAAGCCCTACCATAGGCTCCTGTTCCCCTCGGAACAGATTTGTGTGTAGCAAAAAATATGACTGATCGCGTATCCTATCTAACCGCCGAAGGTTTAACCAAGTTAAAAGAAGAGTTAGAAACTCTGATTCATGTTCGGCGTCGAGAAATTGCCGCCCGTATTCAGGAAGCCAAAGAACTTGGTGATTTATCTGAAAACGCTGAATACCAAGAGGCGAAAAACGAACAAGCTTTCAATGAAGGCCGGATTGAAGAATTAGAAAACACCCTCAAGCATGCGGTGGTGATTGAAGATACCATTGTCGAAAATGGCAAAGTACAAGTGGGCAGTGCCGTGAAAGCGGAATCTAATGGTCAAGCGGTTAAATTACAAATTGTGGGCTCAAACGAAGCTGACCCTTTAACCGGAAAAATTTCTAACGAATCTCCGTTAGGTCAGGCTCTCTTAGGCCAAAATGTTGGTGCCACAGTTCGAGTCATCACGCCTAAGGGCGAGTTGATGTACACCATCACTTCAATCTCGTAAGTTACCACTGGTAACGTTGCTGTTGAGCATCAAACACAACAGTTTTGCGGAATCCTACTCGATCGGGTGCGTCGCGATCTGTTAAACCCCATAAACTTCCGCGGGTGACGGTAAAGTCCCCGTATTTGTCGTTCAGCGTATCAAGGGCTTGAGCGAGCGAAGGGGGGTCATGACGGGTGAACTGCGGCCAGAGCTCCAACTGATTGACTCGGGGTTTGAGCCAAAACAATCCCATGCCTACCGCATTCGGTAAAGCTCCCCGCGGCAAGTCTTCAAGTAATAACTGCCAGCAGTGCTGAAAAATATCTCGCGTATCAGTTAAAGGAGCGCCTAATTTACCTCCGCCTCCGCCGCCACTGCGTCCGTAACGCTGGGCTACTTGGGCCGATAAACTAAACCACACCCACGCTCCATAGGCCTCAAAGTTTAAGCGTCGTAACCGTCGCCCTGCTTTTTCACATAGCTTAGCCAACACCGCTTTAGGATAAAGGAGAGAAGTAGCTTTACGCGCAAAGACATGTTGGTGTCCAATAGATTTAGGCACATCCGCGGTACGCAATCCCGGGATTTCGATTCCTTGCACATTCGCCCACAGCTCATAGCCCATAATTCCTAAGACCTGCATGAGGTTCATCACGGGATAGTGACGCAAATCACCTAAGGTATAGAGGTTAAGCGCCTGGAGGCGACGTTCTAGCCCATGAGCAATTCCCCAAGCGTCGGTTAAAGGACGTGGGTCAAGGGTAGTAGCCAAGTTATCATGGTCCACTAACAAGGTCGCCCCTTTGGCAGCTGTATCACCCGCAAACTTCGCTAACCATCTCGTCGGGGCAATTCCCATGGAACACTGTAACCACGTACCCACTTCTGCTTGAATCCGACGACGAATTTCTTGCCCTAAGCTCATCGCTTGCGCGTAGTTACGGATGAATCCGGTTAGATTTAAAAAAGCTTCATCAATCGAATACATTTCAATATCGTCCGTATACTCGCGAAGAATACGAAAGATTCCTTCCGTGCAGCTGCGATATTTCGCAGAATCATTAGGAATGAGAATAACGTGAGGATCTAATGATCGGGCCTCTTTGACGCGAACACCAGTTTTGATACCTTTCTTTTTTGCTTCAGTCGATGAAGCAATGACACAGCCGTTAGGGGACATAGTGGCCACAACCCCAATCGCCTTGCCACGCAAAAAAGGATTGGCCTGTTGTTCAACTGAGGCAAAGTAGGAGTTCATGTCCAAATGTAAAATAATACGCGGATACATTGACAAGGGGATAATCGAAAGTTAAGATCGTCAGGAAGTTTTTCCCACGGAGGTACCGATGCGTACAGTCAACGGCTTAGTCTTACTCGTACCTAATAGTGGAGATCAGACACGCACGATGATGGTGGGTCCAGGTGGATTTTTAGAAGGTAATAATTTAGAAGTATTCTCCTCATTGGACCAGGCTCAAGCCTACGCCGCTGACTCAATGAATCGTGTCCAAGGCCAGCCGGCGCGACTAATGATCGGGATGGCGGAGGAAGAACCTGAACTTGCTCTTTTGTCCCGGGCGAGTGACTTAATTGTTATCAGCCGGGCCCGCGATCGTATTGATAACCAGATCTTTTATCAGTTCTACGGAGCTATCCCTCCCGGTCAGCCCGCTAACACCACTGTCCACGCTTCCTATCTAGGGACTCATGGCTGGCACACTTTCCCTGATTTTCAACGAGCCGAAGAAACGGCCCGGGAAGTCAATCGCCAGATGATGTGCCCCGTGACCATCGCTCGATTTTTCCTGACCCCGCTGTAACTTGAGCGGGGTCTTTTATGATCTTAAGCCACATAGACTTCTTCTAACACCCAACTAAGATCCTCGGGGTCATAACAAAGCACGTAACTATTAATACTATCGGACACAGCAAAACACCAGACAAATCGGTCACCTAACTGACGCTTATAACGTAAGTTAACTTTTTCGACCACGATTTTGCGCCCACTCCACATAAAGGCTAACGGAGTAACTTTTGGGCCCGAAAAATCAACCGCAATCCGGATCCGGTCATGAACCGGCGTAGGAGTAGCGGTCGGCAAGGGTAAACTAGGCGCTTGTCCGCGATCAGACATGCCCTCATTATAAACCGAAGAAAAACCGAAGTCAAATTATCCGGTCCGTTCTATGGAACAAGGCGACGGAAGTAATAGAGATCCTGCTGGTGAAGGACTAGTTGCCAGTTGCTCGTATCTGCCTGGAGACGTTGAACCTGTTCCTGAAGTTCCGCCTGTGAGACCACATCAAAGGGCCGGTGAAGCAAGACAATAGCAGCTTGCGCCTGGTCTAAAGCAAAAGGAAAGACCCAGACAGCCGGACGCGCGCTAAAGTGAGGCCCTAGGTCATTACTGACAGCTAAGGGAACGGCCGGGGGGATATCCTGCACTAATTGCTGAACTGTTTGACGGTAGGGGTTCGAGGCGAATACGCGGGTGACGTCATGGTGATGATGCGTCCCGGGTAGTGGGGACCAGAGCCATACCATAATTGTTACCCAACCCCAGGTCCATATCCTTAACCATCGGGGATCCAGCCATCGATCCTGACGAAGTGCGTGCACGCCCTCAATAGCGGCTAAGAAAATAAAAGGAGTAATCGCAGAAGTATAGTGATAATAAATGGAGTGAAGAGTATTCTCATTACTCATTAGATTTAATCCAAAGGCTACACTGGCTGGCAAAAGCCACAGCGGTCGTCGTAAGGCTAACCAACCGACTGCCCCTAAAAGAATAGTCAGATAACCAATTGCTCCATGACGAATCATATTCATAACGACCGCCAGGGGATGAAGCAAGATCGAATGCAGCACTTCTTTTATAGTACTTCCGTAGTCGGAAAAATAACCAATGGCAAAATGGTGTTCATCCGGAGCGGCCCGCGGAATCACCAGACCAACCATGAGACTGCTCCAGGTGATACCGAGAAGGATAATGAAAAGCGTTGCCCGTCGGCTGAGCAATTTTCGTAGATGCAACACTAACGCTATCAACGCCACCACAATACCCATTTCTTCTTTAGTCAGCATAATCGCAATCAACGTCACCCAAAGAAGGGCTGCCCGCTTTTCTTGCGCCGCCCACACCGCCCACAGCACTAACGGTATAACTAAAACTTCCGCATGGATATCAAAAATAGTCGACCACAGGAGCCCAGGCATAACGAGGTACATGCCCACGAGCGCACTGCTCCAACCTGATCCTAATGACCGGCTTAAACGCCAAAGTGGCCAGGCCCCAGCAGCCACGCCGATAATTTGCAAAATCATTAATGTCCGGGGATCAGGCAGCAGGCCATAAAAGGGTAAGTAGGCTAGAAGCAGAAAATCGGTGTGGACCGCCATGCGCGACTGCAACGTCCCCAAGACCGGACTGGTCATTTGAAAAAAGTGACCATGGAGTGATTGCCAGAGCACGTTGGTCATATTCCCTAAATCAAAATGGGAGCTATAAAAATTTTGGTGGCGCCACCACACAAAAATACTCAGCCCCAGAATAAAGACACCTATTAGGGTAGGGAGCCACCATATTTCCTTCTTGAAGACCGTTTTTAGCACGGGTCTAGTGTAACCTGATCTGGCCTAGAGAACAATCCTTGCCGAGATGAACGACCATAGGTTACGATAGAGTTATGATAATTGTTGCTTATCGGGTGCCTGATCGTTTATTTGCCGGAATGGCCGTGCTCGTTCTTTTGCTCTCTTGGATAACTACCATCTGGATATTTCCGAGCCTCCCTGAGCGGTTACCGACCCATTTTGGACCCAGTGGTTTACCGGACGCCTTTGGAGAAAAATCCTGGGGAACAGTTTTCGTCCTTCCACTGCTCCAAGCAGTTATCAGTGTAGTGCTCTGGTGGCTTTATCGGCACCCTCAATTTTCCAATGTACCTACCTCTGTTCCGCTTCAGCGCTTACCTTCGGAAACCCGTCAACAGATTTTTCGAATCCTCCAGCATTTCCTTGTCGTCCTGGCCACACTTGTTAACCTCCTGCTGGCCCAATTAAACCTAGCTATCTTAGCAGTCGGGTTAGGCGTCGCGACCCGATTAAATAACTGGTTGATGGGCGGAATATTAATTGCCCTTTTCGGGGTCATTATTTTTTATATCGTCATCCTGCGCCGTTTCATCAAGGCTAGCGCTCCACCCCTCCCGCCTTCGGTTATATAAAAACCTGTCATGGAGATGACAGGTGGGGCATTAGCGGTCGAACCGATTCGACCTCGGAGTAGAGGGCGCAGCCAGTTCCCGCTCAGGGGGGAAAAAGTTCTTGGGCTCGTACTGCTCACGTGTGCGACGGTCATCCCGACTATCACCAGCCAACAGGAATTGGCGAACATCGGAGAGCGATGTGGGACGGGGAGAGCTTTCTCGGTTTTTTGGCATGTCCTTCTTCCTTGAGAACCTTCCATGGGACATTGGCCTTATCGGCGGGATACGAGGGCACGTACATTTGATCCTTTCTTGGTTTATTACGTGCCTTTTGAGCATAGGCTAAGAGCGCCGGGCTTGTCAACAAAGAGCTCTTGCCAGGAGGGGAATGGAGTGTTATAAATTTTAAGCCGTCGCTGTGATTCAAAGACGGCTTTATGAAAAAACTTTCCCGCCCCACTATTGGGATACTCTTCCTCGGTGGCTCCACCATTGAAGGGACATCCCGCCAAACCACCACGGTCGCCTCAGCCGGCGACGTGGCCCCTTGGCTCGAACTCTTACCGGAACTCGATATTATTGCCAGTGTCAAAGGATTTTTCATTGGCGGCGGCCGCACCCCCATTGGTGTGGCTGAGTGGCAAAATGCCGCGGCCATTATCAGTAAGCACTATGCTGAGGTTGATGGGTTTGTAGTTATCCATGAATTGGAAAGTTTGCCGGCCGGCGCTATGGCTCTAAGCCTGATGCTGCAACATTTGCAAAAGCCGGTCGTGGTCGTGGGCTCGCCGCTATCCGCCTCTTCATCTCCATCTGACCTGACCCATTCCTGGCTCGCCACGTATGAGTATGGCGCCAAAGCTAGCTTCATCAACGCCATCCAGGTCGCCTTGTCTGACGCCGCTGAAGTTATTGTCGTTTTCGGTAGCCATCTTCTCCGCGGAACCACGGTCGTCAGTCAATCGCTGCCTCAAGGTTCCAAACTGGAGGGCCAGGTCCTCGGGAAAATTGATTTTGGTATTCGATTCTTCGGCCAGCAACAACGACGACATCATCGTCCGCTCCGTTTAGCGACAACCATCGAAACGCAAATACATTCGGTCGAGTTTGTCCCGGGCATGTCGATCGAACAGATGAGTGCCAACGCGCCAAAGTCAAAAGGATTATTTCTTTCTTCTCACGAAGCTTGGAGCGGATTAATGTCAGCCCTACCCCTCATTCGAAAAAAATTACCGACCCCTTATCCTATTGGTCTCTATCATCCTCACACATCTGCACCCCCGGGCGTCTTATCCGTACCGGGCGTATCTCGGACGAATGCCTTAATACTTTTTATGTGGGCCTTAGGACAATCCCGTAACCACCGTCAAGTCCAAAAATTACTCGAGAAATATTCACTGCGCTAACTATGCATTTATATTTCTACGGCTCGACCGCTGCTCCCGCCGACATCCGTAAAAACTATGGCTTGATTCGGGCGGTCTTAGCGCAGACGAATTTATGGGTCTCAACCAATACCCAAACAGACGCCATCCAACTCGCGACTGAAGTAAAGGCGGAATGGGAAGGCCAAGATATCCCGCTGCTCGAGCGCATGGATGCATTTATCATCGATGGGACTATCGCGGATCCGGAAATTGGTTTTCTCTTAGCTCATGCTATGGCCATGAAAAAACCGACGCTTTATCTTTACCAGCGGGGGACTAGTCCGCAAATTTTTAGTCGTTTACAACAACGAGAGTTACCCAAGTTTATTCAAGTCCAGTCTTACCGACCAGATCAACTTGATAAACAGGTCCTGGCTTTTCTCCAAACCATGGAAGGTCGAGCGGTCCGCGAAATTCCGCGCTTAAAATTTACCCTGCGCTTAACAACTTCCCAAGACGAATATTTACATTATAAAACCCATAACACCAAAACCAGTAAGGCGGATTACTTACGTGACTGGGTCGAAGAGCAAATGCGTCATGATCAAGAATGGCAGCATTTCTTAAGAAAACGACGGCAGGAATAGGCCGGTAGAGGGTTGCCAGGCAGCGTTTTTTTGGCTATACTTCGCCCATGGCTGAACGGAATGATCAAGAAGAAATTCGTCGACAGCGACGTCAGGAACTCCTCGCTCAAGGGATCGATGTTTACCCTCCCCGCACGCAAGCGACGACTACGTTGAAGACATTAAAACAAGATTGGAAAAATGATCAGACGGTTACTGTCGCCGGTCGGGTCCGCGGGATGCGCATTCAAGGCGGATCAGCTTTTTTAGATCTGGATGATGGCACTGAGACTGTCCAAGTGTTTTTACAAAAAAAGCAACTGGCCGATACTTTTATCTCTTTCACGAAACAACTTGATTTAGGAGATTTTTTAGAAGTAGAAGGATTGACCTTTGTGACCAAAGCGGGGGAGCCGTCAGTCAACGCCGCTCGGTTAGCTTGGCTGGGTAAAGCCTTACGTCCACTTCCCTCAGAATGGCATGGACTTGAAGACATTGAAAGACGCTACCGTCACCGCGAACTCGACTTGGTTACTAATCCGGAAACTCGGCAATTATTTACCCAGCGGGCCAAAGTCGTTCAAACAATTCGTCAGCATCTCTGGGAGCATGATTTTTTAGAAGTAGAAACTCCTATTTTACAACCGCTCGCCGGCGGAGCGACGGCGCGTCCTTTTGTCACCCATCACCACGCCCTTGATACCGATTTATTTTTACGGATAGCACCGGAACTATATTTGAAGCGACTGATTGTCGGAGGTTTCCCGCGTGTTTTTGAAGTGGCCCGCTGTTTCCGAAATGAAGGAATTGATCGCGATCATAATCCAGAATTCACTCAAGTAGAACTCTACGCGGCTTATCAGGATTATGAGTGGATGATGAATTTTACCGAACAAATGATTATCAAGGTGGCCACTGCGCTGAATGGGAAACCGGTGTTCATCTTTGATGGTCAAACAATGGATATTCCCGCTTCATTTCCGCGCCACTCTTACCATGACCTCATTTTAACTCATGCGAAGATAGATATTGACCGGGTCAACGATCAAGAACTGATTACTCAGGCCCGTAATATCGGGACCGATATTCCGGATGGAATGACTCGTCCAAAAATTATTGACGAACTTTTTAAAACGCACGTGCGGCCGAAATTAATCAGCCCCTCTTTTGTTTTTGACTATCCGCTCGAACTTTCCCCCTTAGCCAAGAAGAAACCAGGGCAACCTGATTACACCGAACGTTTTCAAATTCTGATTGGCGGGACTGAGCTGGGAAACGCTTTTAGTGAGTTGAATGATCCAATTGATCAGCGTGAACGGTTCGAAGCCCAGGAAAAACTGCGGGCCAGCGGGGACGAAGAGGCTCAACGGATCGATGAAGATTTTATTGAAGCTTTAGAGTACGGCATGCCACCCACCGCGGGTTTGGGAGTCGGCATTGATCGTTTGACTGCTTTACTAACCGGCCAGCATAATCTCAAGGATGTTATTCTTTTTCCTACCTTAAAACCAAAATCATGACTCGCGATGAGGCTCTGAAAATTCTGCACGAACATGTCCAGAACGAAAATCTTCGTCGTCATATGTATGCGGTTGAAGCGGCCATGCGGGCCTATGCCGGGAAATATGATGGCGATCCAGATGAATGGGGGATGGTCGGCTTACTCCATGACTTTGACTGGGAAATTCATCCGTCTCTCGAAGACCATCCTGCCAAAGGCCAAGCCATTTTAGAGAGTCGAGGTGTACCTTCAACCATTCGCCAAGCCATCATGGCTCATGCGCCGCACACCGGTACTAAAGCCGAAACCATGATGGAAAAATGTATTTTTGCGGTCGATGAAATTTCTGGATTTATTGTCGCCTGTGCCTTAGTCCAGCCTGACAAAAAATTAGCAAACGTCACGGTCGAGGGAATCAAGAAGAAACTCAAGAGTAAAGGCTTTGCGGCCAAGGTCAACCGGGATGACATTCAGCAAGGAGTCGTTTTGCTCGGAGTTCCCGAAGATGAGCATTACCAAACAGTCTTAAAAGCGATGCAAGATATTCACGAGGAGATTGGATTATGATTGATCAGGAAATAATCGATGGCCTGAAACGACGCGGAAAGAAATTTGCCGCTCTCTTAGCCGATGTTCAAGCGGGTGGAAATTCTGAGCGTAAAAAACTTCAAACAGAATTAGAAAGCCTCCAAGCCCAGATTAATGCGGCTAATAAAATCATTCCTACTCTTCAGGGTGATGACAAAAAAGAAAAAATTGCCGAATTGAAACCAGTCTCTCAGCAGATAGCCGCCCTGAAAGAAAAAATACAAGCTGCTGCGACCGAAATTCGTTTACCTAATCCGCCCCGGCCTGATGTTCCCGAAGGTGATGATGAAGATCAAAATGTAGTCGAACGCGAAGTGGGGGCAAAGCCTGAACTCAAAAACGCTAAGGATTACTTAACCTTGACTGAGGCGGCCGGCCTGATTGACCTCAAACGCGCCAGTAAAGTTTCGGGATCGCGCTTTGGTTATATTCTTGGTCCCATTGCCCAATTGGAATTTGCTCTCATTCAATACGCCCAATCAGTTATTCTGCCCGCGGGGTTCACTCTAGTTGTCCCGCCGGTGATGATTAAGGAAGAAAATATGGAATCCATGGGATACTTATCGGGTGGGGGAGAAGACGAAACCTATCATTTCGCTAAAGATAACCTTTACTTGGTCGGCACCTCCGAGCAATCAATTGGCCCGATGCATCGCGATGAAATTTTTAAAGAAGAAGATTTACCGAAACGTTATTTATCATTCTCAACTTGTTTCCGACGTGAAGCAGGTTCGTATGGAAAAGATACTAAAGGTATTCTCCGCGTCCACCAATTCGACAAATTAGAAATGTTTTCAATTACCTTGCCAGAGAAATCTGATGATGAACATGCTTTCCTCTTATCACTCGAAGAGAAATTGATGCAAGGTCTTGAACTCCCTTACCAAGTAAAAAAACTTTGTACTGGCGACTTGGGCTGGCCGAGCGCCCGGACGTGGGATATTGAAACCTGGATGCCTGGCCAAGGTGTCTACCGCGAAACTCATTCGACTTCTACCACCACGGATTATCAATCGCGCGCTCTTAATATTAAAGTAGAACGGGCTGGAAAAAAAGAGTACGTGCATATGTTGAACGGGACTGCCTTTGCTATTGGCCGCACATTGATTGCTATTATTGAAAACTATCAGCAAACCGATGGTTCAATTGCGGTGCCTAAAATTCTTCAACCCTGGATGAACGGCTTGAAGAGCATTGCTGTTTAACCTTTCGTCATGGCCACCGACTCTCGGACATGGATTGAGATTTCGTCGGCTGCCCTTCGTCACAATCTCCGGATAACTCAAGACCTGATTGGTCCAGGTGTCGGCATTATGCCGATCGTCAAAGGCAATGCTTATGGTCACGGACTAACTCAGGTAGCAAAAGTATTAGGGAATGAAAACATTACTGCCCTCGGAGTTGCTCATGGTGAGGAAGCTTTAGCCTTGCGTGCTTTAAAGTCGCGGGGACGAATTGTTGTTTTAAGTTCTTGGACGAAGGCTGAGTTACCGGAACTCCTTGGCAAAAATATAGAAGTAGTAGTTTGGGATTTTCAATCTCTCAATTTTTTAAAAAGAATTGTCGAGACTAAACAACTCAAGGCCAATATCCATCTTAAACTTGATACCGGGACGACTCGCATCGGCTTTTTACCCGAGCAAGTGGAGAAACTGAAAAAGCAATATTTACCCGCAACTATTAAAGTAGTCGGAATTTTTTCACACTTTGCTAATGCCGAAGAAGCCAGTCAGGTTCGGACGAAAGCTCAGCTTAAATATTTTACGACACTTACTCAAAATGGATCCTGGGCTGAACAGGGGACTTCTCGTCATATTGCCTGTACCGCCGCTCTTTTACGCTATCCTGAGGCCCGATTTGGGCTTGTACGACTAGGAATTGGGTTTTATGGGCTCTGGTCGTCAGCGGCCTTAAAACGATGGGTGCAGACGCACCACCCGCGTTTTCGTTTACAGCCAGCCTTAGCATGGAAAACCAAATTACTTCAGGTTAAGAAAGTTGCTCGTGGGACGGCGGTTGGTTATGGTTCGACCTACCGGGTCCGGCGACCGACCTTGGTAGGAATTGTGCCGATAGGCTATGCTGATGGCTACGATCGTCGTTTATCAAATCGGGGCTGGATGATAATTCGTGGACAACGGGCTCCGGTTATCGGCCGTGTGTGCATGAACTTAACCATGATTGATGTTACCGCGATGGCAGGACGGCCCGGCGAAGTGGTTTCAGTTTTTGGTCCGGGAAGCACTTTTGACGACGCGGCCACAATCACTAATACTATCCATTACGAACTGGTGACTAAATTAAATCCGACGATTGAACGTCGTTTACTCTAAGACTTATGGCCCTCTGGTCCCGACAACCAAAAAGAAAGGTGCCTGAGCCAGTGGCTCCGCCTCAGCATGGGAATAAAAATCCTATGTTTGATCAAACACCAACTAGCTGGTCAGCTTTTCGCCAACGGGTCCTGGCTATCACGGTAGGCTTGATCGGATTACTGATCATTGGATTAGTTATCTACGGCCCCTGGTTTCGAATCCAGACAGTGACCATTAAAGGCACTCATGACCTCAATCCCGCCAGCGTCAAAAAAGTTACCGAAACATATTTGCAGGGGACTCATTGGGGCATTATTCCTAATGCTAATCTCTGGCTCCTCCCGCGGCGACAACTGGCCACCTATCTTGAAGAGAAAATAAGACAGCGTTTATCGATTGAGCAGGTCGTCATTACAAAACACTTTCGTCATGGAGTCGAAGTCACCATTACCGAGCGCACCCCGGTGGCGACCTGGTCGACCACCACGGCCAAAGGTATTATCGATCGTAATGGTGTTATTATAACACTAACTGATCAGTCCCAGACGATGCCACTGCTCGTCGATCAAGGTGATAAACCTTTTACGATTGGACAAACAGTTTTGACTGGCCCAGTCGTCAGTTCAGTTCAGCAACTTCATCAAGCTTTTCAAACTGCGCAGCTACCAGTTGATCGATTCATTATTCCAGTACCAACTTGTCCCACGGTCATTGTCGAGCCCACCAATGCTAATACCGCTCCAACATCTAATACGAACAGCGACGAGGTAAATACTAATAGCGATCTGACCAATTCCATGGACACTAATACCTCTGAAATCGTCCCAGGGCCTCAGGTAGAACGAACTAATTGCAACCTGGCTGATTTAGCCAAGAACAGCCAAGAGATTCACGCTCAGCTCAAAAATGGACCGCTGGTGATGTTTGATCGTCACGAGAACCTAACCACCGCGGTAAATACCGTTAAACGCTTAATCACAGACAAAAATAATGCCGGAGCAGTCTACATAGATGTCCGATTCCAGGAACGGGTTTATATCAAATAAGGCTATTCTTCGGGAGTAGCCCTACTCTAGTGACGTAAAACAAATATTAAACGACACATAGACTATATTGTAATCAAGCCTAGAGGCCACTTCCCTCTAGTTCTTAAGAGGACTTTTGAAGAAGGTCCATGATGCCAAGCGGTATAATGTGCGACGGATGGTGTCGCCGCTTTTTCTTATGTCGCTGGACCTTGTGTTACTAATTTGATCCACTTGGCGGATGGCGCAGTATACCTAAAATCAACCCTTTGTTGTACCAGGAGTGGCGGAAAAACCTTAAGGAAGATATTTTAAGCCGTCGTCAGGAATCCCGTCGACCCGGATTTCGAAATGAAGGTGAGCCCCGGTGGTTAATCCGCCAGCGCCGGCCGTACCAGGTAAGCCACCTGATAAACCAATGACTTCACCCTGCTTCACAAACTGATCGGCCGCTACGAAAATCTGACTCAAGTGCAGATAGCGACTCGAAATACCATTACCATGGATAATGCCCACGAAATTTAAAACGCTGCGAAGTTTCTTCCCATCGGCCGAATAATCAAAACCTTGATCACTGACCACCGAGACTAAGCCGTCAGCAGTCGCCCGTACCGGTGTCCCCTGTGGTACCCCAATATCAAGTCCAGAATGTTCAAGACAATACGAACTCTTCCAATTGCGACAGCTAAAAGGATAACTTGGGTCACGGAAGTAAGCGGTTAAGGTACCGCGTACTGGCCAGACAAAACCAGTCGAATTAAACTCGGGCTGCTGCTCCTGTCCCCCACTTAAACGCTCCTGGACCTGTTTTTCTAAAGCGCTAATAGTGGCGTTAGCTTGTTGCTCGGCCCGGACTGACTCTTGGAGTAAATCACTGTATTGAGACTGGGTAGATTTCGCTGAAGAAAGTAAAGTTTGTTTCAAATCTTTTTGATCCTCAGTTGAACCTTTTTGCACTTCAAGTTGCAGCTTGTCCTGCTGGACAGCATCACGCTTATCGTTTAACTGATCTTGCTTCTTCTGCAGCTCTTCTTTCAAGCGATGCAAAGTTCCAATGGTCGTTTCTAAAGACTGACTAATAGTAGCAGTAGCTTGAGCCTGTTGGTAGAAATCTGCCAAGCTATTATTTTTCATGACCAAGGCCAAGGTAGAGGTGCGAGCATTCTCATCGAGCTGAAGAACTGCTTCGGCTAAATGATTTTTTTGATCGTTCATTCGATCATTTTTTTCATCAATTTCATGCTGCAACGCATCCATTTCTAACTCAAGGGCATCAATCTCGGTCTGCTTGTAGATAATTTGAAAATTCGTTTGGGCAATTTGATCGTCAATTGCTTTTATCTGCGTTTGAATATCCTTAACCTGCTTACCTGATTGGTCGACCGCTTGCTGATAAGTGCTAGCTTGTTGCTGTAAGTCAGCTAATTGCTTCTGTTTTTCAGTAATTTGGGAATTCAAATCAGCCACCGGATCAACTAAGGAGGTGGGGGTCGTTGTATCAGGAGTAGCTTGGGCTAAAGCTAGGGGTAAAGAAATCGCAAAAAAAGCCACTAAGACGGCGGCTACCTTCCCCAAAACTGTTGTTTTTATTTTAGTTACGGCAAACTTCATGCCGCTCATACTCTAGCACACTTTTTGACAACTGTCAATGATTTTTTTCTAATAAATGCTGAATGCGACGCTCTGACTCTTCCCGACCCAGGGTGGCTAACAGATCAAAGACATCCGGGCTTGCGCCGCGTAAAGATAACGTTACTCGTAACGGCCAGAGAATTTGGGCATTGGTATAATTTTCCTGAGCAATAGCACTGATAATAGCTTCTTTTAACATCGGTGCTTCCCAGGCTCCAGAAAAGTTCCGCAGCGCTTCATTACTCCAAGTGAGTGCGAGCTGGACATCGGCTTGCGTTCCTTTTTTCGGAATTAGCAAAGCGGGATCAAAATCTTTGACGGCCTCATTCCACTTCGAGGCAAAGAAAAAACTGGTCAGTTCATCAATATCAGCCAACGTCTTCATGCGGTCACGCACAATTTGGATAACTTGGTGTTGCCAGCCCTTATCCTGACCTTCGTCCGCCGGTAAGTGCCACCACGGCTCGAGCCGATGCCTTAATTCTGGCAACGGCATTTGGCGAATATATGCTCCATTCATCCAATCAAGTTTAGTCTGATCAAAAATTGCGCCGGAAGGATTAACTTCTTCTAAACGAAATTGTTGAATGATATCCTCGGCCGTCAGAATTTCCTTATCGCCTTTAGGATGCCAGCCCATCAACGCTAAAAAGTTGCGCATCGCTTCCGGTAAATATCCTTGATCACGGAAAGCTAAAGCCGACGTGGCTCCTTGGCGCTTGGATAATTTTTTTTTATCCGCCCCTAGAATTTGTGGGAAGTGGGCAAACTGTGGCGGTACCCAGCCTAAACGTTCATACAAAAATAAATGCTTCGGTGTTGAAGGCAGCCATTCCTCGGCCCGAAACACATGGCTGATTTCCATCAAATGATCGTCCACAACTACCGCTAAGTGATAAGTCGGAAAGCCGTCAGATTTAAGAATCACACTGTCATCAATTTGATCATAAGCAAAAGTGACCTGGCCCCGAATTAAATCGGTAAAACTGACTTGGCCAGTTGCCGGCATATTTATGCGAATAACTGGTTTCTCTCCACGGGCGATGCGTTCCTGAGCTTCAGTCAGCGACCCACTCGCGCATTTTTTATCGTAACGCGGAGGTAATTTGGCTGCCTGCTGATCGGACCGCAGCTGCTCCAAACGCTCGGCCGAGCAAAAACAGTAGTAGGCGCTGCCTTGTTCAAGCAATTGTTCGGCATACTGCCGATAGAGCGGCAAACGTTCGCTTTGGACATATGGTCCATGTTCCCCACCCTGGCGGGGACCTTCGCTCGGCGTGAGTCCATACCAATCTAACGCCTCGTAAATTTTCTCAATACTGCCAGGAACCAAACGCTTTTGGTCGGTGTCTTCCAGTCGCAAGATAAAATCCCCTTTTTGCTGACGAGCAAAGATCCAATTAAAATGCGCAATCCAAATCGAACCGATATGGACATCTCCCGTCGGTGATGGGCCTAAACGAACTCGGACACGGTTAGTCATGAGGTTTTTTCATTACTTCAATCAAAAAGCGAATGGTGGCATTACTCACCCGCTGTCGCCGAAATCGTGCTTGATAATATTTACCTGGTCGGGCGTAGGTGTAAAGCCACTCTAATCCTAAACGGCGAACTAGCGGTGGTGGTCGCCGAATGACACCAGCGATATAATCAAGCGTCCGCCCAACCCCCATGGCAATCCGCACATCATGTAACGCCACGCGATGCTGGTGGATCCAAAGTTCTTGCTTGGGAAAACCAAGAGCGACCAGTAAGATGTCCGGCCGGGCTAAGTGAATTTTCTCAATCAGTCGGTGCTCTTTTAACTTTTGCCATGAACCTCGAAAGCCTGATTCTATTCCAACAATTCGTAATTTTGGATAACGACGATGGAGGGCTAAAGCCGCACGCTCCCCTACTCCCGGCATTCCGCCAAAGAGAAAAATACTTTTGTTTTCTTGTTCGGCTAAACGGCAAAGATCTTCGACAAAATCTGCCCCCGGAATCCGTTGGGGCAACCGTTGGCGAGTGAGCATCGACCCCAGGTGTAACCCCATGCCATCAGCTAACGATAAATCAGCCTGTTGCAGGATGTGTCGAAAAACAGGATGAGCCGTCGCTTCGAGTAGGAATTCCGGTCCGGGAGTGACGATATGGTGAAAAGACGAGGAGCGCAAAAAATGTCGAGCGCGGTCGATTGCTTGAGATGTGGTCAGAGCGTCAATCGGGACTTCGAGTAAGGTCAGACGGGCGTGGGACATGGGTTGTAGTATAGCGAAAACTATGGTATAGTACTAGTATGAAACCAAGAGCAATTTTGGCATTCTTGACCGCGGTACTCGTCGTGGCGAACGTTTATAGTACTGCACCCGCCGCGCTCGCTGCCGATCCCGCCTTTAAAATAAACACCGTCATCACCGATGATGAATTCACTGATTTTTCATGGCCGGCGGAAAAAATACAGGCATTTTTAGATACGAAACCTGGTATTCTAAAAACCTACGTCGCTCCGGATGGCCGCACTGCTGCCACTATTATTTGGCAGGCGGCTCAAAATTACCGCATCAATCCCAAGGTCATCCTGGCTACTATTCAAAAAGAATCGAGCATGATCTCGCGGGAATGTTTTCTGCCTGATTGCTCAAGCGCAAAAAACACGGCACAGTACTACTTAGACTGGGTCGTTTTTTATGGCTGGTGCGACTCTTGTTCGACCGGTAGTAATAAAGGTTTTGCTAATCAAATTAATGCCGCGGCGGGAGCTTTTCGAAGATACTTAGATAACATTGCCGCCAGCGGGCTCAGTCCTATTTGGGGGCCGGCTTATAGTAAAAGTATCGAATGTTTGAGTAGTGATTACAACAACGGACGTGAACTTTGCACCCCGGGTACAAAAATTATTATCACCCCGGGCAACGCGGCCACCGCGGCTCTCTATACCTATACACCTCACCCGGGGGGTAACTACGCTTTCTGGTATTGGTGGAACAATTTTGGTTTTAACCTCCGCCGTTTTTATCCAGACGGATCTCTCCTCCGCGCCCAAGGTGATCCTAATATTTATTTAGTCGAAAAAGGAGTCTTACGACGCTTTACGAATAGCGGAGCTTTTCTTTCACGTTATTCCTTTAACCATGTCATCAGCGTTCCAAAGGATCATCTCTTAGTCTATGACATCGGTCGCAGTATCGCATTTGCGAACTACTCTCTTCTTAAATCTCCTCAAGGTGGAATCTACCTGATTGTGGACGAAACCAAACGCCCAATTACCAGTCAGGCAGCTTTTCGTGCGGCTGGTTGGCATCGGGAAGAGCTGGTCAAAGCGAGCTGGGATGACCTGAACCAATATCAAGACGGTCAGCCTATTACTCCCGATAACATTTATCCTTCCGGCCAGTTATTACTTAATAAGAAAAACGGATCGATTTGGTTTGTCCAAGACGGTATCCGTCATGGCATCGCCAGCAAAGATATCCTGCGCTCGCAATTCGGGCAGCGCAAGGCCATTCCCGTTAAAGCTGAACAGTTAGAAACCTACACTGAAGGCGCCTTAATTGGATTTAAAGATGGCGAGCTCATTACCAGTAAAACCGACGGTGGAACTGCCTATGTCATTTCCAATGGCCAACGCTTACCGATCGCCAGTCCCCAAGCTTTTGAGGCTTATCATTTCAACTGGAAAAATCTCATTCGAACCGATAACCGTTCGATGGGCGTCCATCCCATTGGCGCAGTCCTCGACGTCGATTCGATGGTTCGCGTAGCTAGTCAGTAACCATGTCCATCGTTGCCGCTGGCGTTGTCCCCCATTCGCCACTATTGCTGTCGTCAGTGGCCAAAGGACATGCAGAAGCCTCGCAGGAAACCATCGCCGCAGTCCGAGCGCTCGGTCAGGAAATATACGCGCGTCAACCCGACGCCGTTATTATGATTACGCCGCATGGCGATTATTTAGAAAACACGATTACCGTTGAAGTAGCTGATCAGTTAACCGGTGACATGAAAGAGTTTGGTGATTTGCTAACGGAAGTTCGGGCCGCCGGCGCGACCGCCTTAGCTCACCAACTGAAAGAAGCGGCCGAAGATGTCGGTTTACCGCTTCACTTACAAACTCATCCTAACCTTGATTACAGCGTCACGGTACCACTGTTATGTTTATGGCCCCAAGGTATTTCATTCCCTATTCTGCCCGTCATTGTCGGGCCGAGTTCTACCACCACTCTTGTCCGACTAGGTCATCTTCTCCAAGACTTCTGTCAAAGTAGCCGCCAGCGCATCGCTCTGCTCGCCAGCGGTGACACGAGTCGTCGTCGAGCTTCGACCGGAAGTTCGCTCGCCCGACCAACTGAAGACGAACGGCGACTTTCTTTAGCCATTACCAAAGTTCACTTACCAGAGCTTGAACAAGTTTCGTCGAAAGCGGCGATTTGTTTGCGTCCGCCGTTAGTAAGTTTATTATCAGCGCTTGAAGGATTAAATGTCACCGGAGCTATTCGCTCTTTTAGCGTGCCATTAGGGGTAGGGCAACTCGTGGCTTCATTTGAATTTGGTTTATGAAAATTGCCCAGGTGGTCCCTCTCCGGCGCTTGCCGACCGATCATTCATGGTTTGATTACACTGTTCCGGTAGACCAGCCCATCTCGCGCGGACAACTCGTTGAGATTTCTTTTGGGCGTCAACGTTTACCGGGAGTGGTCTGGTCGTTACTTGAAGAAAGTGAATTTTCCGGATTAAAACCACTCGGACGTTTGCTTCGGACGGAACCGGTAGTGACTCCGTGGCAACAAGAGGCATTGAATCTCCTGAGTCAGTGGTATTTTGTCTCTTTAGGACATTTAGTCCATAGCGCAATTCCAAATTATCCAAAAAAAGCAGATCCTCCTCCCCCGGCTCTCCCGGCACTACCCTTCCGACAATTCCAACCATCCTCCGAACGAATTTGGTGGTATCGCCACCGGGCTCGTACCATTGATCACATGCTCGAGTGGTTGCTGAAGGATGACGTCACCCGGGTGATTTGCACGCCCACTAGTTTTGATCTGCAAGAAATTATTCGCCATTTAGGACCGGACGCTAAAACGGTAGGCCAAGTCGATAGCCAGATGACTGAGCGCGAATATCGTTTGTTATATGAAGGTGTTCGAGAAGGGCGGATTAAGAAAGTCATAGGCACTGGACGAACTTTTTTACTCCCCTTTCCTTCGCCGCCACGCTGGCTTCTTGATCAAGAAGAGCATCCGGCTCATCGCCAAGCGGACCAGCATCCGCGTTTTGATAATCGGCAGACTCTTGAAATCCTGGCTAAGCAACCGATTATCACCACTCCGGCCCCTTCGCTTTACACCTATACACTCTTGCACCCGCAACCGCCGGCTTTTGGCGGACAGCGTTTACTAACTCCTTTGTCCCAGCCGGGCAGTCATGATTGGCTCACTCCAGAAAGTGAAAGATCGGAAG
>JADMIO011406738.1_pt1 | contig 80842 bp, 64 predicted proteins | sample 8958161 | NCBI WGS metagenome assembly JADMIO01 (sample SAMN16585339, study PRJNA669376) | soil metagenome | isolation source: Crop rotation soil | place: USA: Cullars Rotation, Alabama | collected 2011
GCGACAACTTGTCCACGTGGAATTCTAAGCTTAGGATCCCAATGTGCTGGAAAGAGCAACAGCTCCAGCGGTAACCTTGCAGGTAATGGTAACAGGCAAAACCTTGCATTGGCAATTTCTGCACAGAATAACGGTTATAAAATACAGGACAACACCCGCTCTTTGGTTGCAGAGTTAAACTCTACTTTTAGCAGTAAATACGCCAACCAGTTTTTGGCTACCTATAACAAACAGATTGAAGACAGGGCCTACAGAACTGATATCTTCCCTACGGTTGATATTTTGAAAGATGGTTCTACCTACACCTCACTTGGCTTTGATCCTTTTACGCCTAATAACAGGCTTGACTACAGCACTATAAACTTTACCGATAACTTTACCTTTTTTGCAGGAAAACACACATTGGTAGCAGGTATTGCTTTTGAGGCATTTAAATCAAACAACCTCTTCGTGCCTTCTTCAAACGGTGTATGGGTGTATAACTCCATTGAAGATTTCAAAACTGCAGCGCTTGCCTATAAAACAAATCCTGATTTGGCAGTATCACCGGTGCCGGTAGGCCGTTTCAATTACCGTTATTCTTTATTGCCGGCAGGCGAATTACCGTGGCAGGTATTCAAAACAAATACAGAAAGTATTTATCTGCAGGATGATTACAAAGTCTCAAAAAATTTCCGTGTTACAGGTGGAATCCGTTTCGACCTGTTGAATATTCCTAATACAGCGGCACAATATTATAATCCTGTAGTTGATACAATGGTCTTCAAAACACCAGGCGGAGAAAATTATAATGTAAATACAGGTGTTACTCCAAAATCAAGAGTATATGTGTCGCCAAGAGTTGGATTTAACTGGAATGTAAAAGGTGATGGTTCTACTATTGTCCGCGGTGGTACTGGGCTTTTCCTTACCCGCATTCCTTACGTGTTAATCTCAAACCAGTTGGGTAATAATGGTGTAAACACAGGTGTATACAATGTTACGGGTGATGCGGCTTTAAATTATCCGTTCACACTGGATCCTTCACGTTATCGCCCCACTAACACTGATATTACTGCATTGTCCGGATATGCAATCAATGCATCGGATCCGAATCTTAAATTCCCGCAGGTTTGGAAAACCAATCTTGCTGTTGATCAGAAATTACCCTGGGCAGGTATCGTAGCAACAATAGAGGCTTTATACAATAAGAATATCAATGCATTGAACTATTTTGATGCTAACTTAAAAGCTTCATCCGGCAAAATTTCGCAAGATGGAAGAGATCTTTACCCGGCGTACGGCCTTTCCGGTTCTGCCGCTTCAGCAGCGCGTTTTATTAATCCTAAAATTACAAACGCCTATGTGCTTACTAACAATAGCCAGGGCTATTCTTATAGCATAACCGCAAAACTGGAAAAAACAATGATCAAGCAATTTGGCTTTATGGTTGGTTACACCTACGCGAAAGCAAAAGATGCTTCTTTTGTTGCGAGTACAGTAAATGCAAACGTACCAAGCGTAACCGGTGTAAACTATCTTTCTACAGCGTATTCAGACAACGACCTGCGCAGCAGGGTCGTGGGCAATGTGAGCTACAGAATTAAATACGGCAACAAACTTGGCGGTGGCACAATGATAACCCTGGGTTTTGTATCTACAAGCGCTATTAATCCTGCAATAAATAGTTCCAAAATATCTTACATCGTTTCAAATGATATGAATGGCGATGGCCAGATTAATGATCTTATCTATGTGCCGAGGCAGGCATCTGAAATGATATTTAAGGATATTGTGTCCAGTTCAACCGGGGCGGTACTTTTTACCGCTGCGCAACAACAGGCGGCATTTGACCAGTATATTAATAATAACGATTATCTCTCCGGCAGAAGAGGCAATTTTGCAGAAAGAAATGGTGCTACGCTGCCATGGCTTACAAGAATGGATCTTAGCGCTGAACAAGACTTTATTGTAAGAACAGGTAAAAACAATAAACCAAACACCTTCCGTTTCAGGATAGATATACTCAATTTTGGGAACCTGATTAACAGCAAATGGGGTGTGTCACAAATTAGTACCACTGCTTCACCCCTTACCTTTGCCGGTGCAGATGTTGCAACAGGAGCACCTACGTACAGGATGGCCACACAGGTGGTTAATGGTTCTACAATACTCCTGAGAGATTCTTTTGTTAAATCAAGAACGATTGATGATGTCTACCAGATACAGTTAGGTATCCGCTACATTTTCGGTAACTAATACGCGATTCTTACGTGCATATCAAACCCTGCTGAATTTTTCAGCAGGGTTTTTTGTTTGGTTAAAGGCCAAATGTTTATTATGGCTTTTTAATGATTACATGCATAACCCATAGCCGATCGGTTTCCTTAAAAAAAGAAATTGCGACTAACTTTTTAATTATTAACATTTAAAATTTTTTTTATGGCTTTCAAAGCAACCTTGAAAATCGGCAGCAAAGAGTTTGATGTACTCAAATGTGATTATGAATTACGCAGAGACGTTGACTCAAAAGGCAGGCCTTCATCCGGCGTTTATGGCGGCACCATTAATCTTTCCGTAGAATCAACTGATGATACATCTATCGTTGAATCATTGGTAAATCAATTCAAACCAGTTGACGGAACTGTTACTTTCAAAAAAAGTGACGAAGATGCAAAAATGAAAGAACTCTCATGGGAAAAAGGTTATTTCGTACACCTTAGAGAAGGCATCGACATTACCGGTAACGCACCTATGCAAATTGATTTTGTTGTTTCTGCCCAGACCATCAAAATCGGCAATGCAGAACACAAGAACGATTGGCCGGCATAAAAAGCATCTGAGCAATTTTAAGCTGGCAAATCTGATCTCATTTTTGCCAGACTTTTATTCCCCCATATTATACGAACCAACTTTCACCTGAAACAATTTCTATGGCAGATGAAGTAATAGCGGAAGTGGAGATTGATGGAAGACAATTACCACATTACAATGATATTTTTTTACAGCAGTATTTTAATCAGCACCACGAATTCTCTATAAGGATAAATCATGATGTGCTTGAAGTATTTGGTTCTTTCACATTGCATAATTCAAAAAATTTAATAGGCAAATCTGCAGTGATAAGATTTTTCCAGGTGTTATCATTAGCCCGTCAAATGGCGTACGAATTTGAGGGCATTATAACTGAGGTCGCAATGGTGCAGTCTCACAGCGCTTCGGGTGACTTATTGATTAAAGGATTCAGCCCAACCATATTGCTTGAAGATGGGCCGAGGCTTGCATCTTTCAATGATAATAGTTTAAAGGATATTGTTACGCAAACAATTCAGGGCGGATTATCCAGGGCAAATTGCCTGGATCATATAGATCCAAATTACACAAGCCTTATCAAATATGTTTCCCAGTACAAGGAAAGCAGCTTTCATTTTATAAACAGGTTATCTTCTGTTTACGGAGAACTGTTTTATTATGATGGCCGTACCCTGATTTTTGGACAACAACCAACGATGGATTTTGTAGAAGTAATATATGGAGAAGACATGAACGATATGCAATTGAATCTTCACGTTGAACCTATTGAAGTTTGGCAATACGCATACACTTCTGCAAACAATGCATTTGTTACTTCAAGGGGAGATGATCTTACTGGGCTTGATGAATATGCGGATCACGTAGTGCAGGTATCTAACACTCTATACCCGGATCTTGATGATATACCCTTATTTCAACGAGTTCAAAATCAGGATGAAGTAACCAATCTTGTCAATAAAAGAAAAGAGGCAATTGCCGCAGGGCTCGTAGTTTTAAAAGGCTCAACAAATAACCCTGGCATTTTTATAGGGTGTGTTGCCGATGTAAAGATCTCCAGGAGAAGCGGAATTGATTTTATAAGGGAGGATTACGGCACTTATCTTGTTACAGGCATCACCCATCATATCACAGGTACCGGCAAATATTATAATAGTTTTGAAGCACTTTCAGGATGGGTAAAAGGCATTCCCGTTTACAATATCAAAAACCCGGTTGCAGAGCCGCAGCCTGGTTGGGTTGTAGATAACCAGGATCCTGATAACCATGGCAGGGTGCGCGTTCAGTTGTTGTGGCAAAAGGATAATGAGAAAACGGATTGGATTTGGGTAATGATGCCTGATGCCGGTAATGGCAGAAATGGTGCACCCGGCAGCGGTATGGTATTTATGCCTGAGATTGGCGATAGGGTACTTGTAGGATTTGTTTATAATAATCCCGACCGGCCGTTCGTAATGGGCAGCTTGTTTCATGGCAGATCTGCCAGGGGGCCAAGCCCCAAATGCTTATCAGGAAGATCAGGTGCCAGGGTATGTATTGATGACGCGGCAGGAAGCGTAACGATTGAAGATAAAGATAAAAACAGGATACTGGTAAATGGCAGTGGTGAGATAGAGATAAAGTCATCGGAAGTAATTAGATTCACCTGTGTTGATAGTTCAATAGAACTAAGAAAAGATGGAACTATAACAATTAAAGGCAAGGATATTTTTTTACAAGGCCAAAAAAATATAAACGTCACCGCTGATGAGGAAAATATAACGCTTGATGCTGCTGCTAAAGACATAATTTTTCATGCAACGAACAATGTAAGGTCAACTGCCGATAATGGTGATATTTCCTTAGATGCGGCTGCAAATGTGGTCGCAAGTAGCGGAGCAGGAATAAAATTAAGCGCTAATTCCGAATTTACTGCAGAAGCGCTTGCCGGAAAAGCAACAGTGTCGGGGCTGTCTTTAAGCCTGAAAGGCACTGCATTGGCAGAACTTACTGCAGCACTTATAAAAATAAATTAAACAAACATGGGACAACCGGCAGCAAGACTTGGCGATATGCATCTTTGCCCTATGATAACACCTGGGTTGCCACCCATACCACATGTAGGTGGACCGGTTTTATCACCCGGAACTCCAACAGTGCTCATTGGGAGCCAGCCTGCAGCTTGCGTTGGAGATATGTTACTTTGTGTGGGGCCGCCTGACGTGATAACAAACGGAGCTTTGGTTGTATTAATTGGCGGAAGGCCTGCCGCAAGACTAGGCTCAGCTACGGCACATGGCGGCAGTATTATGCTCGGGCTGGTAACTGTTTTAATTGGTGATGGCGCTGCCGCGGGCCTTGAAGGGCTTGAAGGCATAGTAAGCCCGGAAACAATTGCACTTATAAGTCTGTCACCCACACTTAAATATAACCTGATCACATTAATGCAGCAGGGATGGATAATACAAGTAGGTGGACCAAAAAGTTCTACGTCTGCAAACAAGCGGACGAAAACTATAATTATTAACGTTTTCGACATGAAAGATCCAGTGGGATGCACTCGAGATTTGGCTCATGAAAGCGGTCACGCGATGTACCAGGAAGATCCCTATATTCCGCCGGGTAATCTTTCAAGAGATGAGTATGTCGATCAAAACGTTCAAAGGCATTTACGGGATGAGGGAGAGGCAACTCTTACAAATGCTGAGGTAAGAGAAGAGATTTTAGATAATGGCGGCGAGGATATTGGTTATGCTGGCTCATACCCGGACAAGTATGACAATATTTATCAGAATTATTTGCAAACGGGAGACAGGCAGGCTGCACGTGACCAGATAGGAAATATTTACTCACACGGAGAATATCCCAACCGCCAAGGCGGCCAGGATTATGCTTCTTATTATGGGCAATATTATCAAGATAAGTACCCTTGACAAATGAACTTTTTTACTTCATTAATACTTATTCTATCTATTCAATGTTCTTCAAATGAGTTAACTATGAGCAATAATATTTTGTCGGATATTGATAGTCTCGTTCAGCAGCAGCAAATAACCATTTCGTTCATTGAAAAAATGTTGGAAATAAATTTTATTAAATCTGATAAATTAAGCAATACTTATACAATCGTTATGCAACCTCAACAATTGCATAATGGCAACTATAAAAAAATTGAGCTCCGTATATTCAAAGATGAAACACGTTTTTTTCTCTTGTTATATCCTTCTACCGGAGTAAGCATAAATATTGATTCACTTAAAAAGAAATATACCTATATCTCTTTCTATCCGGCAGACAGCAGGCGGGGAGAACACGCTACTTATACTTTTAATGCCGGTGGTAAATCGATCAACGTAAGTCTTGAAAATAAATCCGGTAAAATGATATTGGCCACTATTGAAGGAGAAATTATGAAATAATAACAGGTATGTATTATGCAGGCAGCGGATTATAAAACATTAAAACGAATAAGTTTAGAAGTTGAAGCGATAGCTAAAGAAACTTCCCAAAAGCTTGCAAAATTTGACAAAGACAGTATTCATATTTTTTATGCAGAAAATATATTGTCTCTACCGCAGGATGCCAGAGAAACTATTACAAAAAATGGCTCAAATGAATATTTAAAATTCATAAAAAACATCTTACAAAAAGAATCGAAGGCAACTGCTCAGCAAAGAGAAACAACAAAAAAAATAAGAGAAATAGTAGCTGAGGGAAATAAAAAAATTCAGCAGGCTTATATAAAATTATTACCACCTGGTGAAAACCCTTCAGCAACAATAACCGAAATACCAACGGAAGAAATTATTTTCCAGGGCAAAGAAAATCTCACAACATCTGATGAAAATAATTCAAGCCAAAATATAGCTGAGACCCCATCAAAAAAGCCACCAAGGAGGTTTTTTATTGATTAATCTATTGAGATAAAAATTTAAAAGAAAAAGCAGGATTCCGGCAATAATAAAGCAGTTATTAATCAGGGCAGGTATAAAGCGTTGTTTTTTGATTAAAATATATTAAGCAGTTTTAAATGTGGGGTTATGGATATTTGTTTGTTTGAGCAAGGTGACAGGAATATTGAACGATGGTCGAATCAATTCGTGCGGGCATCGCCTTCAACCCGCCGCAGGGTTGCAATGGCAGCTCATTTAACGCATGCTCAAATTGTTAGAATTATTGATAACGCCGCATCTTATGCAAATGGAAATAACAATCGTTTAATTATGACTGTAGGCCATGGCGGAATTCATAGAGCTGCTAATCATACTGTTATTGGTTCGCTGGTTGATCTGGCGCCACACAGGGCTTTTCGCGTGCAGCGACATTTGGCATTTTATAATATTCAGCCGGGCACTTACGATCTGTCAGAACATGACGCTGATCAAAATGTAATTAGAAGAGCAGTTACTGAACCGAGATACAGGCCATGGGTACGCCATGCCAGGCAAAATCAAAGCATGAGAAATATATACGATCAAATAGGTGATGTGCTTCAACGTAGAAATATACACCATGTTGTTTTTCATACGTGCAATATTGGAAATGATACTGCATTCATTCAGCAAATCAGTAATGACTGGCATACAACCATTACTGCTTATACAAGAAGAGTGATTTTTAATGATGTTGAAGATAACGGGAACTACGTCAGAACATACCTTGAATTTGAACAAAACGGCAGTGGCAATAACACAGAGCGCGGAAGAACCGAAATACCAGCAGGGCCGTTGGCAGTTACAGTTCAACCAATGTAAGTTTGTATAACTTATAGAGTTATACGAACGCCTATTGTATCCGGATGGTTATTTAAAAAATAAACCCGTTTTCGCGAAAGAAGTATTAAATTGTTTCTCCTTTTTCAGTGCTAACGACAAATCTTATTATTCACAATTAAACTAATCTCTATGGCTTTTAAAGCAACGCTGACAATCGGCAGCAAAGAATTTGACGTACTCAAATGCGATTATGAACTACGCAGGGATGTTGACTCCAAAGGCAGGCCTTCATCCGGTGTTTATGGCGGCACCATTAATCTTTCGGTTGAATCAACTGATGATACCTCAATCGTTGAATCATTGGTAAACCAGTTTAAACCGGTTGATGGAAAAGTTACTTTCAAGAAAAGCGACGAAGACGCTAAAATGAAAGAGCTATCCTGGGAAAAAGGCTATTTCGTGCACCTGAGAGAAGGCATTGATATAACCGGTAACGCACCTATGCAAATTGACTTTACTGTTTCTGCACAAACTATTAAAATTGGCAATGCAGAACACAAGAACGATTGGCCGGCGTAAAAGCCTGTGATTAATTTATTAAGCTGGCAAATTTGATTTCATTTTTGCCAGACTTTTATTGTTTAGATCAAATATCAAATAACTCTCACGCGAAATAATTTATATGGCAGATGAGGTAATTGCAGAAGTGGAAATTGATGGCAATAAGATATTGCATTTTACCGACATATTTCTCAGGCAGCGATTTAACGAACACCACGATTTTTCCATTAGGGTAAATCATGATGCTTTAGAAACTTTTGGATCTTTTACTTTGGATAATTCTAAAAATTTAATTGGTAAAAATGCAACAATCAGGTATGTAATTGTTTCCGGTTCCGGGCGCGAGGTTGCCCAAGAATTTTGGGGTATCGTTTGTGAGATAGCTATGGAGCAGTCAAATAATTCAGCCGGAGATCTTATAATTAAAGGATTTAGCCCCACAATATTACTTGAAGATGGCCCTCATCTTGCCTCTTTTAGTTGGGATAATGACAAAACATTAAATGATATTGTTTCTTCCCTGTTAGCAAATGCGAATTGCCCTACTCATTTAGCTCCCAGGCATACCAGCCCTATAAAATATGTTTGTCAATACAAAGAAAGCACCTTTCATTTCATTAACAGGTTATCATCAGACTATGGCGAAAATTTTTATTATGATGGCCAAACTTTGATTTTTGGAGATCCTGCTGAAATGGATTTTATTAATGTGGTATATGGCGAAGATTTAAATAATATGCAGTTGAGCATGCATGTTGAACCCTTAAAAGTTGTAAAATATGGCTACAATTCAATGGAGAACCAACTTCATGCTTCACCCGGTAGTGACACTGCACTTAGCAATCTGGATGAATATGCACAACATGTTGTTGATGTTTCAAATACATTATATGCAACGCCCGACGCCTTGCCTGTGATAAAAACAGTTGACACGGAAGAGGAAGTAAAAAAATTTGTAGACAAAGGCAAAGAAGCTATAGCGGCAGCTCTTGTAGTTTTAAGTGGTACCACCAACAACCCCAGAGTTTTTCTTGGCTGTGTTGCAGACGTCAAAATATCAAGGCGCAATGGTTCTTCTTTTACAACCGACGATTTTGGAGTATACCTTGTAACAGATATTATTCATCATATTACCGGGCAGGGAAGATATTATAATACATTTAAGGCTTTATCCGGATGGGTAAGAGGAATTCCCGTTTATAATGCAGCCAGGCCTTTGGCAGAACCACAATTTGGAACTGTAGTAGCTAATAGGGATCCATCCCATCTGCATAGAGCACGTGTTAAATTAGATTGGCAAATAGATCCTGAAAAAACGCCCTGGATATGGATCATGACACCCGATGCAGGACCTGGAAAAGATGGAGCAGGGGGCGGAGGCTTTGTATTTAATCCTCAGGTAAATGACCGCGTATTGGTTGGTTTTGAACATAACAACCCCGATATGCCATTCGTAATGGGAAGCATATTTCATGGCAGATCGGGAAGAGTTGAAGATAGAAGATGTATTACCGGAAGAACAACATCTGCGCATGTTTGTATAGATGATACCGATGGAAGTATCTGGATAGTTGACGATCATAGTAATAACGTAATCCTAAAAAATGATGGAATTTGGGTCCAGGCGGACAAAAAAATAAACCTGCACGTTTTTGGTCATGAATCTACCATTGACCTTTCCAACGATGATATCACAATATCAGGAAAAAATATTACGATTCATGCATCGCAAAGGGTAACTATTACAGGGGATGTTTCTGCAATCATGAAAAAAGATGAAAGTACTTATTTTAAAGCTGAAAGTTCGCAGGCCACGATGCAGGCTACAACGGCATTAATAAATGCTACCACTGCCGATGTGCAAGGTGCTACTGAGGCTAAGTTGCATGGAGGACAGGTAAAAATAAATGGTACAGCAACGACAGAAATAAAAGGTGGAACAGTTCAATTAAATCCTTAATCTGCCACGATGATCCATGTTCATAATTTCTAATTTCAAGATTATTAAACCTAGCATATGAATAATATTGATGAAATAAACAATCCGGTTTTTTTTTATCCGACTGACGAGATGCCAGTGATTAAGTTTAAAACCGGCGATAGGTTAACTATTGATCTTATTAATGATGAAATCAAATTAATAAGTATAGATGAAATATTACAGTTAAGAATCAAGATAGAAAAAAATGGATTGAGTGTTAATATTAACGCATCTCAATTAAATATTATTGGTACAGATAAACTTACACTTTCTTCGAAAAAGATAAACTTGGAAGCATCCGAACAAATAGATATTAAAAGTGGAGGGAACTTAATACAACAAATTGGAAAAGATTGTCTGACACAAATTGGCGGATCGAATAAAAGCAGTGCTCAGATGCAAAAATTATCGGCAACTTTAGGTAGTGTAGAAATAAAAGCAAATGATGACGTAAGATTGGATGGAGAAAGGATAAAACTTAATTGTGATTAATTACATAGCTATGGAATTAATTAATCATACCGATTATCCTGCTATGCTTTTTAAAACTGCTTTACTAAAAAACGATATGGCAGCTTCTGTTATTGTCAGAGTAACTTATGATATCAATTCCGGTAAAGCTGTACCGAGCAAAACTCAATCGTGGATGCTTTATAATTCTAATTGGGAAAACGAGTACGGACCAATGGAAGGTGATAATATTTTTAAATTAGGAGGCGTTGACATATTAATTTTTGGTAGTGCACGAACTCCGGGCGCCCAACAATTAAGACGAATGGAGGTGAAAATCACGGTGGAAGGAAAACTATCTCAAAAGTTATTTGTTTTTGGAAACCGTTTTTGGGAAAATGGATTTTTAGGAATGACTATGAGTGTCCCTCAACCATTTACAGAAATCCCTATGACTTTATTCAATGCGTATGGAGGTAAGGCTGATTGGGATGGTATAAAATTGCCTTATGGAAATAATCCTTTTGGCAAAGGATATTATTGGGAACGTAATGAGGCAATTAACAATATTTTGCCAAATATCGAAGATCCAATTAATCTAATTAAAAAATGGGATGATCGTCCGGACCCGGTAGGAATAACCAGTTGCCCTATGAACGAACTAAGGGTTAGGGGGAATGTTGAATACAATTCTATGCATCAGTTAAAAAAAATTAATGCGCGTTTTTTTAATACTGCATTTCCAAAAATGATTGTTACTGAGTTATTACCAGGAGAAAAAATTACAATCGATGGTATGACTTCTCAGGGAAATTTTGTTTTTGAAATTCCAAAACATTACATAAGTGTTAAAGTAAAGCTAGGTGAGAAAGTAAAAGTTCGTCCGCTTGTATTAGACCAAGTAGGAATTATTGTCGACAAACACCAAGCTTTTATCACTTATCGTTTTCCATTTCGATATATAATGGAACCAATGCAAATTAGAACTTGTGAAATTTTTGAAATAGAATAATTTATTTAAAATGGCAATGTGGAATTGTAATGCATTAATTGCTATGCATCCGGTTATCGGGATAGATATGCACGATATAATAATTCCTCCTGCGCCTCCTGTAGCAGGCCCTTATGTTTGGGTTCAAATACTATCAGGTTTATTAATGCCAACCGTGCAAATGGAACCTACAGTGGTTTCAAGTTTCGGATTTCCTGTTATGCAAAGAGGAACTGATATTGGTCCCTTGCTGGTTCACGTCGGTAATCCGGTAAATATAGCTCTCCCTTTTATAATTCTTGGCAGTGCCTCTAAATCTGAATTTGGTGCATTTTCAGTTCTAGTAAAAAAAAAGCCAGTAGCAATAGCCGTAGCCAAGTATCTTAATTTTAATCTTAATTGCTGGGGACCAATGTTACCGAGCCCTTTACCCGTTCCATCAGGAACCGTAATTGCATTTAATACAGTTGAAGTAGGTTTTAGTATTGGAGATTTAGTCGCGAGCCTTTTCGCCTTAATTGTGGATATGGCCATACAAGGGCTAATGAATGTATTAGGTGATAAAATTGGAAAAGCCATAACAGGCAGATTTTTTTCAGGTACAACCTTTTTTCCAAGCCCGGAGTTTTTCGCACAAGCTAGAAATGCTAACGCAGTTAGCGCATTCGTCAATTTTTTGAATAATACATTTTTATTGGGAACCCCAATAGGACTCTCAACAAATTCTGATAGTCCGGTGCCGGCGTCAGCTGCGGGGCGTTTTTCTTCTATTGAAGATGAAGCACTTCCAACAATGGCGAACGGCGTTAATTCACTTGCAGATTACTTATCTGCTGAAGTACTTTAATTAAATTTATCCCTGGAATTTATTATGGAAGTTGCACCTATAAATAATGCCGGCCTTCAACAAGTATCAGGTCAATTTCCATTAAACAAATATATCCTCTCTGTTCTTGCAAAAAAAACATATACAATTACAGATAAGGGAGAATGTTTGTTATCAGATGTTCAAATACCTTTAGTAAAAGACATATCATGTTATGATCATGCACCTAAACTTATTTCTGAAGATCTGGATTTGTATGCTTTTAAATTATATACCGATATTATTGTAAAAGGGAAAACACGACATCCAAAAAAAGTAAACAGATTCATTGCGATAATTCAAGTAGGAAATACATCTGTGTCAATTGAAGTAATTGGAAACAGGAAATTGCTTTTGTCCAAATTAACCGGCTTAAGATTTACAACACCAGAGTTTATAGAAGAAATTCCATTGCGATATGATTTTGCTTATGGAGGCCGAGATGTTATTGCGGAAAGAAAAATTGAATTGCCTCCTGCTGAATTAATCAAGTATTTTCCTGACCAAACCGACCTTCTCGAAGGCAGCCCATATCGTTATCCGAGGAATCCGCTTGGAAAAGGATTTATCGTTGAGTTGTCTGATGATTCATTGGATTTTTTAGAACTCCCTAATTTAGAAGATCCGAGAAATTTATTAAGTCCTGAAAGCATGGTAGTAAAAGATCCAAAATTGTGGTATAGAATGCCTTTACCTCGTTCTACGGATTGGGTTACTCCTTCATGGTTCCCAAGAGTTGCCTATTTTGGTTTAAATAATATTACCGAAAAAATAAATTTTAACTTGGAAGAAATAAATAGAAGATGGGCAGAACTAGATATTCTATCGATCAAACCACTACGAGGTAATGTTCATCCAAGATGTACTAATGGGGCTTCATTGGGTTTGCAATTACCTTATATAATGCCTGGTGAAAAAATAAGATTAACAAATATCCATCCTAAGTTTACAGATTTTACCCTTCATCTGCCGCCAGACTATCCTAATATCTGGGTTGACGGGCGAAAAGGGAAACTGCTTCCAACCAAACCCGTAATTCACACTATAATAATTGAACCTGATGAAAACAGGTTAAGCATAGTTTGGAGAGGCAGCGGCCCTGCATTAAGGCCATATCATGAAGAAGAACTGAAAACCATGCCTTTTAAAGTTGAATGGAGAAAATAAATAGCAAACTTTTAAAGATTGAGCTTTATGTGGGTAAATAAACCGATAGATGTTTGCGGTTGCATTACGCAGGAAAAATATATAAAAGGGAAAAGCCTTACAGAAATTGAACGAATTCTGGGATTTTCCAATGGGAGGTTAAAATCAGGTATAGTGGTAGCTGCATTAATGAAATTGCCATTGGTTACTCAGTTTGAATTATTAGGTTACACGCAGGTTGCCGAACACAGGTTTAATAGTAAGCCTCAGGGACTAGATGTTGTAAAACTGAAAAATATGGTTCTTAATAATACTTTTTCATTGCATGGAATTGATCGTTTGGTAAAAGTTATACCAAATGCCGGGCACCGATCAGGTATAAGTAATGATGTACAATATCCGCCGGGGCAAGGTGTTCCGCAATGGAAACTGATAGCACAAATCCCGGCGAGAATAATTGCAATTGTTAAGCCTGGTGAAAAATATGTTTAATAGCTACCTCAATGGAAAATTAATGATGTATCATATAACCTTATTATAGATCTGTCCAGATTATTCAATCCCCGCCAAAAGTCTTCTGCAGAATCTTCAAATATCGTTACCAGTTCGCTTGCATGAATACCAAACAACTCCTGTAGGTTTCTTCTTTCCAGGGTACCCATATGCGTTGCCATAATATTACCCTGCCATCCCGGGTGAACTGTGGTGTATCGCGAATATCCACAAATATCTCTTATACGACTCCATACAGACTCGCTATAGTGATCATCCAGGCCAAGCATGTGGCCAAATTCGTGGGCTGGTGTCCACCCGATCACGGTACTATTATTAACATGATAATTCATTGAAGAATAAAAAAGTGTAGGGTTCCTGGTCACGTTAGTTGCTGAGCTGTCAACAGTTACATAGATCTGGTTCCTGGTTGAATCTTCGGTACTGCTTCCTCTAAAACGCATATCTACGCTACAACTAACTCTGTATGATTGATCAAAACCTGCATTCCAGATAGTTTCAATCGTATTTTTCATCTGGTTTGCAATTTGCGCAGTTGCAGCGGGGCCTGAGACTTCCAGGTTTGCTGTAATACTAATAAAATTTCCAGACCAGGTTATGGTAATACCTTTCCCAATCTTTTTGGAACCAAACAGTACCTGGCGATAGCGATATAATGACATGGAATTATAATTTCATTTATTAATGATAAATGTATGTTCCTGTAAAGTGAAAATTTATCTCTATAGTCGTAATTCAAATAATATCAAGATACGATTATTAGTTACATTAGGGTATAACTTTTTATTCCCACATTCTGGCACAAGTATGCAGAGCGGAAAAGTGTTTAGCTTACTTGTGCCTTTGTAAGATGCATCCATCAGCGGTTGTTCTGTCTTATAATCACTATACCCACTATAACAAAATAGACTCCTTTTATTACAGCAGCAACAATTAATGTTGTTCTTTTTCAAATCACTGCCGACTAACTGTTACAAGACATACTTATTTGTTTACTCCTAAAAGATTTTATTATGAAAACTCCCGTTCGTTGCATTGCCGTAATATTTGCTGTATTTTTTGTATTGGCTATCCCAGTATTGGCTCAAACGGATAGTACCGCTTCAGGCATTAGCTCAAAAATCTCCGGTTATGGCAAAGTGTATTTTATGCGTAAAACAGGATTTGAGGGAAGCGGTGCAGGGTTTACTGTTTTCGTAGACTCAAATTTCGTGTGTAAACTTAACGAAGCGCGTTATACGTTTCAACAAGTGTCTGTAGGAACACATAGCTTTAGCGTTCAGTTCGGTGGAAAAAAATCAAAAACAGAAGCCGAAAAAATTACGATTGATATTGAAGAAGGTAAAACATATTATGTGCAGATATTGTATCAAACCGGCTTTTTTATGAATAATATTTTATGCCAGGAAGTAACAGCCGGTTCTGCAAAAACAATGTTTTCAAAATTGAAGGAAGATAAGGGCTGTGCAGAAAATAATATATTACTGACAAGCAATTGAGATTTTAGAAACGATTTCTCAGCGGCAATCATATTTTGGCTACAAATGAAAGCTGGATTGTGTGATTCTCAAACGAGTAATGCCCTCCTAAATATGAGCAGGGACATTAGGATGATACGGCAATCGGGCAAGGGAATTATAAATAGATTGCTTATCCTTTCCGCGCCAACAGAGGAAAAACACAAGCAAATGGAAGCTTAAATAATCTTCCCAATAATTCGTGATTGCATTTTGTCATCTTATTGTGATGAAATTATTGCCATTACTTTTTATTTGCATTGGTGTACTTTCTTTAAGGCATAGCATACAGTTATTTTCATTTTGCTTTAGCTTTATAAAAAAACATTGCCATGGCAAAAGCTGAAAACGTTAACTGGCCCGAGGCCATAAAACCCTTGCTTAAAAAATACAAGAATGAAAAACATCCGCTTGACTATAAAACCACTTACCAGTTAATTGTAATGGTGATTCTATCAGCACAGGATTCAGACAGGCATATTAATAAAATTGCGCCTGAATTATTCGAAGCATATCCTGATATGAGCGCTTTGTCTAAAGCCTCGGAAAAAGACCTGCATAGTTTTATAAATGGCGTGCGCAACAGCGATAAAAAAGCGCAATGGCTTTTGCAAATTGCAGAAACGATTAAGGCAGATAAAAACATTCCTTACAGTTTGGATGAACTAACTGCTTTACCCGGCATTGGCCGGAAATCTGCCAATGTTATCTTAAGAGAAAGCGGCAAGCCTGCTGAAGGCATTATGGTTGATCTGCACACCGTGCGGGTAGCACCAAGGTTGGGCATTGCAAGCGGCACAGACCCGAAAAAAATTGAAAAACAAATGATGGATATTCTGCCAAAATCGGAATGGGATGCGGGCATGGCAATGTCTTTTTTAGGCAGGGAAATATGCAGGCCAACGCCAAAATGCGAAGAATGTTTAATGCGGCCTGTTTGTAAATATTATAACGAGGTAGTTAAGCAGTAGAATTGCTGGCAAGTTTATACGTCTGAAATAAGATTTGCGCTAACAAAATAAAAGCGGATACTTAAAATAGTTTCCCCTATTCAAACAATTTATTCACCTTCTTCAAACTCCTATTCACCGAAAAAAACAATGAAATTTAAAATATAATTTGGTTTATATTATAAACTAATTTACGTTTGTGTAAGAATTTAATCGGGATACATTGCGATGAAAAATATCTTACCGTTCTTGCTAATGTTCTTTACAGTAAATGCCGTGGCGCAAACAAAAATATCCGGTCATCTTAAAGACAACAGGGGCAAGCCCGTTATTGCTGCAAGCATTACAGTGAAAGACTCTTATGATGGTACTACTTCCGATTCATCAGGCAACTTCACCTTTACAACAACTGAAACAGGAACGCATGTTATTACCATAACGCAAAGCGATTTTGACGACTATGAATCGCCGGTTGATCTGAATGGTGTGCCTTTAACAATGAACGTTTCCCTCAAGCCAAAGTTCAATGAATTAAAAGCGGTAACCGTAACAGCAGGTTCGTTTGAGGCAGGCGATAATAAACGTGCAGCTACTGTTTTAAACTCTATTGATATTGCCACCACAGCAGGTTCTAATGCCGACATTACGGCCGCTTTAAAAACTTTGCCCGGCGCCCAGCAAATAGGTAACCAGGAAGGCCTGTTTGTACGTGGCGGCACCGGGGATGAAACAAAGCAATTCATTGATGGCACAATGGTTAATAATCCATACTATACAAGCGTTCCTGATATTGCAACACGTGGCCGTTTCTCTCCCTTCCTGTTTAAAGGAACCGTGTTCTCAACAGGAGGTTATTCTGCTTTATATGGCCAGGCTTTGTCTTCTGCCGTTATTCTTGAATCAATCGATTTTCCCGACAGTACGGCGGCCAATGCCATTGTTTCACCAATAGTTGTTGGCGGCGGTATGCAGCATCTTTCAAAAAAGAAAAATTTTTCCTGGGGTGCTAACTATAACTACGTAAATGTTTGGGCTTATTTTAAAATTGTAAAACAAACGCCCGATTATTTTGATATGCCCGAGTTTCATTCAGGCGATGCCAACTTCCGCATAAAAACAAACGGCGGCATTATAAAATATTACACCACGTTTAATTATAATCACCTTGGCTTGCGCAGGCCTGATATTGACAGTGCCATTTATAAAGATGCTTACACTATCATCAATCACAACTGGTATAATAATCTTAGCTGGCGGCAGGCTTTGAGCAATGGATGGAAAATGAACCTGGGTATATGTTACAGCACTAACCGCGATGATATTTCGCAACAGGTGCAGGATTCTGCCAACACCAATAAATTCTTTAATTACCAGCCCTGGATAAGTAAAAATTTCCGTTTAAAAAGCCGGCAGGATGTTGTTGAAGTAAAAGAAGTGTTTGAAAAAAAGCTCGGCGGTTTAAGTGCAATTCGTTTTGGTGGTGAATATTGGTATACGCATAATCCCAATCATTACATCAACATCGACAGCAATTATCTTACAACCTTAAAAGATCATTATGCTGCGGCCTTTGCTGAAACAGATATTTACATTACCAACGATATAGCTTTAAAGTTAGGCGCCCGTTATGAATATTCTTCGATTATAAAAGAGGCCAACATTGCGCCGCGCATTTCGCTGGCCTATAAAACAGGGCCAGGTGCGCAGGTTTCGGTGGCTTATGGTGTATTCTATCAAAAGCCTTTAAATACAGAATTGGTATATGGTGGTTTTGGGCTTGGTTACACAAAGGCAACACACTACATCATTAACTACCAGAAAACGGCGAATGGCAGAATATTCCGCGTTGAAACTTTTTATAAAAAATATGATGACCTGGTAAAAACTTTCCCTGCCTATAACAACAGCGGAACAGGATTTGCAAAAGGCGCTGAATTGTTTTTGCGCGATAAAAAAACGTTTAAGAATGTTGATTATTGGTTGAGTTATTCTTATCTCGACACAAAAAGAGATTATGCAAATTACCCTGAACAACTGGAGCCAACTTTTGCGGCGCATCATACAGCCTCAGTCGTTGTAAAACGCTTTGTTACAAAATGGAAAGCCGGCTTTAATGCAACATACACTTTTGCAACCGGCAGGCCTTATTATAATTTTCTTTTCAACAGCACCGATCACAAATATGTTATAAACGATGAGGGCCGCACACCTAATTACAACAGCATGGGCATAAGCGCCGAATATTTGCCTACACTTGGAAAAAGAAATGCAAAAACATTTGTTGTGTTGTTTGTAAGCGCTACGAATGTGCTTGGCCAAAAGCAGGTGTATGGCTATAATTATTCTTATAACGGTGTAAATAAGGAAGCGGTGATGCCGCCGGCAAACCGCAGTTATTTTATAGGTTGTTTTTTAAGTTGGGGAATCGATAGAAGCCAGGATGCAATTGATAACAATTTATAGTTGTAACATGAAAGCGGCAATCACTATACACACACCGGTCAGACGCCTTAACGGCGTAAGGCCGGTAATTATGTTATCAGCTACATTACTGCTATCATCGTTCCTTGCGTCGCACACTGCAACGGCAGGTCTGGTATTCAGCAAAATTCAATCGGTGCTATGAAGCCATTAATCGTTCTTATTGCCATATTTCTTTTGTGCTTAGGTATTACAGCCATCATAGGCGCTGCAAATATTAAAGTAAGCGGCAGGATAGCTATGTCGGCAATGCTTGCATTTACGGCGCTGGGGCATTTCAAATTAACAACTGGTATGGTAATGATGTTGCCTTCTTTTATTCCTGCAAAAAAACAAATTGTGCTGGCAACAGGTATAATTGAAATACTGGCTGCGATTGGTTTGCTTGTTTCATCAACCATACAAATTACCGGCATCTTACTGATTGTGTTTTTTGTATTGATCTTACCGGCAAACATCTACGCGGCTATTAAAAAAGTGGATCTTGAAAAAGCGGAGAATACAGGCAATGGCATAAACTATTTATGGTTTAGGGTTCCTGAACAAATGTTCTTTATAGCCTGGGTGTATTTTTTTACAATGCGATAGAAACTAAAAGGGTAAAAATGTTTTTAGTGAAGAACAGGAATATCAACGTTTAAAAACGAACAATACATCAATAAAAATTAAACCAATATATACTCATGAAACAATTACTATTAGTTGCGGCAGTTATATTTTCAGTTGCTGCGCATGCACAAGGCGATAAATACACGAATGCAATGAAGCAAACACTCGCCATGTTTGATTCAGCTAAAACACCTGCAGATTTTGAAAATATCGCTGCCGCATTTCAGCGCATAGGCGATGCAGAAAAAACGCAATGGCTTCCTTATTACTGGCAGGGCCTTGCATTATCAACCATCGGCTGGATGTATTTCCCCAATGAAAAAGGTGAAACTGCTGTTAAAACAGATGACCTTGATAAAACGGTAAGCACATTGGCAGAACGCATTAACGCTGCTGCAGACAAAGCTGCTGTACTGGCTGCTGATGATGCGGCAAAATCGGAAATATTAACTATACGCTATATGGCGGCAACACAACAAATGATCGTTGACCCGCAGAGCCGTTACATGACTTATGGTGCACAGGCAGCCGATGATTTACAGAAAGCCATGCAACTGAACCCCGCAAATGCACGTGCTACTTATTTGCAGGCCATGGGTGTTTATGGCACACCGGAACAATTTGGCGGTGGTAAAGAAAAAGCCAAACCATTACTGCAAAAAGCTGTAGATCTTGCCAGAACTGAGCAGGTGAAACCTTTGTATCCGCACTGGAGCCTGGAGCAAAGTGAAAAGGTATTGGCCTCGTACCAGTGAGTTGATCAGTTGATTAATTTGATAAGTTAGTTTGAACTTATCAACTTAATCATCGTGCTACTTAACTTAATCAACATCAGCATAAAATTTTTATTATGGAAGAAAAGCAGTTATCCGGTGAAGAAAGCTTAAAGCTTATTAATAGCATGATTTATGAAGCCAAAGGATATTTCTATGAGAGCGGCTTAGGTGGCATTATATATGGCATCAGCATTTTTGTATGTTGTGTGCTTGCCTGGCTTTTTGAAAAGGGCACGCTTCACTTTCCCTTTCATCCTTTGTTTTTAATGACACCTGTTTTTTTTATACAAGGCTGGGTGCAATACAAAGAAGAAAAAAAGAAAAAAGCAAAGACCTATACAGACGAAGCCATCGACTATGTATGGCTTGGTTATTTTCTTTCGGTGTTTGCAGTCTTGTGTGGCAATTTCGCGAACGCTGGTTACATTATAGTTACCATTGTTTTGTTCCTAACGGCATTTGCGTGTTTCGTTACCGGCATGCTGGCAAAATTCAGGTATCACATAGTTTGCGGCCTGGTTTGTATATTCATTGCTATTGCATCATTCTTTGTGCAGGATGCAAATATTTATTTGATAATGTCTGCTATGAGCATCATGGTTTGGCTGATACCCGGTTTTATTTCAAGAGCGCATTTTAAAAAAGTCAATAACACCATTCAATAAATATGTTTATTGTTTAGGCTTAATGTCAAATATCAATGTATGTTCTGATTGCAATTCAAGTTTGATAATTGCTTATGACCGCCATAAGTTCATTGGCCAATGACAAAAAAACATGACAAGGCATGGAAATAAATATGTTTTCGTGTTTGAATGATAAAATGTAAAGAGGATAATGTTTAAAGAGTTGAACCCGATATTACATTCGCAGTTAAGGCTTGCAGTAATGAGTTTGCTGATTGGTGTTAAGCAGGCTGAGTTTACCTTTTTAAAAGAAAAAACAAATTCAACCGCCGGTAATTTAAGTGTACAGGTTCAAAAATTAAAAGAGGCCGGTTATATTGAAGTGATAAAAGAATTTAAAGACAACTACCCTAACACAACCTGCAAGATCACTTCAAAAGGCATAAAAGCCTTTGAAGAATATGTAAAAGCCCTACAACAATATTTACAGGTAAAAAAATAATTCTTTAATAATAAGGCACACAATTTGAAACTTATGTGCGCAAAAAAATTTAAATGACACAGGCGAAACAAAAGCTGAGTGAGAACATTCAAACAAACTTCAATCATTCAAAAGAAATTGCTTATTGGGCAAAAAAATACAATGTAAGCCCGGATAGATTTAAAAAGGCATTCGAGCAATCGGGTTATTCTGTTTTAAAAACATTGCAGCTTTTACAGGAGCAATCTTAAAATTCTAATGTTAAGAATTATAAATAAGTCTTAACAACTTTATGCCGCTTCGGTTTTTAAGTGTATATTTGCAACGTATTTGAGTTTATAGTCTTAGTAAGTGAACAAGATTTTCTGCTACAGATTTTTCTGCTAATAGTTATTCCCATTCGTTACGATATTATTTTCTCAGTCTTTTAGTTAATTAAAATTGTAAAACAAGCATGAACATTTATGTTTCAAACTTAAGCTTCAACGTACAGGATGAAGACTTAAGAGAGTATTTTGAAGAATACGGAGAAGTTTCTTCAGCAAAAATTATTACCGACAAATTCACAAACCGAAGCCGTGGTTTTGGTTTTGTTGAAATGCCTGATGATGCAGCTGCTCAAAAAGCAATTGCAGAATTACATGGCGCTTCTGTTGATGGCAGAACCATCAGCGTTACTGTTGCAAGGCCTCGTGAAGAAAAGCCAAGAAGCAATAATAACAATAGAAGGTCATATAGCAACAGCAATAGCAACAGCCGGTGGTAATAACCTTATTACTGTAATTTGGAAAGAGTTCACCGCGTGAGCTCTTTTTTATTTTGGGTAACCGGTAAATTAACTCCGCTTAGATACGGTTACATCGCACTTATATACTGCCTACTGGTAAGCTGCTTTCCTTAAACGCGAAGTTAATAGATAATGCAAGCCCGGCTTAATTTCATTAGTTATTAAATTGATAGATAGACACACATCAATCAGTAATACATTCCACTATTCATTATTCATCACGCAACATCGCATTCACTATTTTTTTTCAACATAAAGATTTAATACTTTAGTCAAAACAGAGATCGATGAAATATTATGCCGTATTGATTTTTACCTGTTGCCTGCCAGCCCTGATATTCTTTAAAAACAAGAGCAGGGAACACATAAATAATGATAATGGCCTGCCGGCATCAAACCCTTTCAGCAATGCCAGCACTTTGCCGTTCCAGGCACCGCCCTTCGATAAAATCAAAAATGAGGATTACGAACCCGCATTAAAAGAGGGCATTAAAGAACAAATGAAAGACATACTGGCAATAGCCAACAACACGGCAGCACCAACATTTGAAAACACATTTGTGGCCCTTGAAAAAAGCGGCACGTTACTGAGGCGCGCAGGTAACGCTTTTAACGCAGTTACAGGCGCCAACACGAACGACACTTTGCAAAAATTGCAGGAGGAAATAGCACCGCAGCTTTCAGCCGTGCATGATGAAATGATGTTGAACGATAAATTGTTTAAACGTGTTGAAACAGTTTACAATAACCGCAGCAATCTTAAGCTTGATGCCGAATCAAACCGCCTGGTTGAATATTATTACCAGCAATTTGTGATGGCTGGTGCAAAGCTTTCTGCTCCTGATAAAGAACAACTGAAGAAATGGAATGCGGAAGAAGCAACGCTTACGGCAAAGTTCACTAACCAGTTGGTGAACGCATCAAAGGCGGGTGCTTTAATAATTACTGACTCCGCCGCTTTAGCAGGATTACCGGCTGCAGATAAAGATGCCTATGCGCAAAATGCAAAAGCAAAAAATATGGACGGCAAATGGCTTATCCCGCTGCAAAATACAACCCAGCAACCCGCACTTCAATCATTAAGCAACCGTGATACACGCAAACAATTATTTGATGCAGCCTGGATACGTGCTGAACGGAATGATTCAAACGATACACGTGCGCTTATCGTTCGCCTTGCGGCCATCCGTGCACAAAAAGCAAAGCTGTTGGGGTACGAAAATTATGCAGCCTGGAAACTGCAGGACCAGATGGCGCAAACACCACAGGCTGTAAACAATTTCTTAAATCAATTAGCACCTTCAGTTACCAACAAGGCAAAACAGGAAGCCGCAGATATACAAACCCTGATCGATCAGCAACATGGCGGCTTTAAGTTAGAACCTTATGATTGGGAGTTTTATGCAGAACAGGTGCGGAAAGCAAGATACGATCTTGATGAAAGCCAGATAAAACCCTACTTTGAATTAAAAACTGTTTTGGAAAAGGGTGTGTTCTATGCCGCCAACCAGTTGTATGGGTTAACTTTTAAAGAAAGACAGGACATACCGGTTTATCAACCGGATGTTCGTGTATTTGAAGTGTTTGATAAAGATGCGAAGCCATTGGCATTGTTTTACTGTGATTATTTTAAACGCGATAATAAATCCGGCGGTGCCTGGATGGGCAATTTTGTTGACCAGTCGTTTTTACTGGCTACAAAACCGGTAGTGTATAATGTCTGTAACTTCACCAAGCCCGCAAATGGCCAGCCTGTCTTAATAAGTTTTGATGATGTTACCACCATGTTTCATGAATTTGGCCATGCCTTGCATGGTATGTTTGCCAATCAAAATTATCCTTCGCTTTCAGGCGCCAACACAGCGCGTGATTTTGTTGAATTCCCCTCACAGTTTAATGAGCATTGGGCATTGGATGCTAAAGTGCTGAAGAATTATGCTGTGCATTATAAAACAGGCGAGACCATACCACAGGATCTGATTAATAAAATCAAAAACTCATCATCTTTTAATAAAGGTTACAGTTTAACAGAATTGTTTTCGGCCGCTTCGCTGGACATGCAATGGCACACGTTACCTGCAGATACAACTATTACGGATGCAGATGCTTTTGAAAAACACGCTTTGCATGTAACAGGTTTTGATCTTCCGCAGGTGCCGCCGCGTTATCGCTCAAGCTATTTCCTGCACATCTGGGGAAATGGTTATGCGGCGGGTTATTACGCTTATCAATGGACGAAGATGCTGGAAGAAGATGCTTATGCCTGGTTTATTGAGAATGGTGGTTTAACAAGAGCCAATGGGCAACGCTTTCGCGATATGATCTTATCCCGTGGCAATACGGAAGATTATAATAAAATGTTTAAAGACTTTCGTGGCCATGCGCCTGATATTAAAGCAATGGAAAAAGATATGGGCTTGCCGGTAAATAACTGATAACGGTAATTTCAATTGCTTTTTATACAGATCAATTTTTTATTTAATACTTTTATTTTTTCCGGCTACAAACTTCAAAAAATCACACACATGGAACCATCAATTGGAATTACACCAGATCATCTTACTTCTGTATCAAAGGCATTAAATACTATTCTTGCAGATGAGTTTGTTTTGTATGTAAAAACGAGGGGCGCTCACTGGAATATTGAAGGGCCTGATTTTCACAGCATGCATCTTTACTTTGAAAGCCAGTATCATGAGCTGGAAGAAATTATAGATGAGGTGGCAGAACGCATTCGCATGCTTGGCCACTACGCAACGGCAAAATTGCATGATTATGCAGCTTTAACGCATTTAACTGAGGAAATATCAGAAGCTAATAATTCCCGCGGCTTCTTAAAAACCTTGCTAAACGATCATGAAACCATTATTATTCATTTACGTGAAAACATAAATGATTTCAATGATAAATTGAATGACGCAGGCACCGCAGATTTTATTACCGGCTTAATGGAAAAGCATGAAAAAATAGCGTGGATGCTGCGTGCACATTTGAAATAATATTAACAGGCTGGCTTCAATCAGGTATCAATTTTTAATACGTTCTAACCATGGCATCAATTATGCGCCTGCATTTAAAGTACAGGCTTTGGATTGCAGAAATGAATGCAGATATAAATGTTTTGCGAATTCTTAATGATCATGTTGTTTGGCTGAAAACACACAATAATAGTAAGGATGTCGAAAGGAATGTTCTGCATTATGAAGAACATTTCTTAAGCCTGCGTAGAGACCTTGACGAGTTAAAGCATGAAATGCACATCACAAAAATGAAGCTTGCGGCTTTCTCAAAAGATAAGCAGGCAGATGTTCAGGCGATTAAGAGCAATATTGGTTATACCAATCACAAAGAACAGTATAAAAAATTCCGAAAGAGATTTTCTTTCCTTAAGAGGGAGTTTAAGAAAATGGAGGCGGAAACATAGCGTTGTGTATTCGATCTTTTTCTCGCTGCTTACTTTACGGAATGAACAACAAGTTCTCCGTTAATCAAAATATTATGAAATTTTCCGGGCTCCTTCTGCTGATCGTTGTTCATCAAATCAATTAAAATTTCAACCGCTGTTGTGCCTTGCTTATAAGGATATTGTTCAACCGAAGCCATTGGCGGATCCTGCAAAAACGAAGTGATTGGAATATTGGCATAACTAACAAAAGTTAGGTCTTTATTTAATTTAAGCTTTAATTTTTTTGCATGCCGTATGCCATCTAAAGCCACATAATCATTAATCGCCAAAATTGCGGTAGGCCGTGGCTTTAATGCAAGTAGTTTTTCAATAGCTGCTGAGGTGGATCCAGGTGAAAGATCAGTTGATTCAACCAGGTTCATATCGATCTTTATTTTGCTTTTGATCATAACCTGTTTAAACGCTTCTGTTCTTTCTTTTGAAGAGCTCATTTCTTCGGGCCCGTTTAAAATACCAATGCGGCGATGCCCTTTTTTTACAAGAAATTCTAGCGCCAGTTTTGTTCCGTTCATCATATCGAATGCAACCTTATTTACATTAGACAGAGAAGGTACACGATCAAAAAAAACAACCGGGATATTATAGTTTTTTAATGCAATTAAATGATCGTAGTTCTTTGTATGCTTGCTCAAACTTACAATAATGCCGTCAACATGCTGGTCTTTCATTGCCATAACAATTTCTTTCTCCATTTCAACATCATCGTGCGACTGGCCAATAAAAACATGATATTTATTTTTTCTTGCAACATCTTCAATACCACTGATGGCCTTGGAAAAAAATTCTTCTACCAGGCTTGGCAATACAACACCAATGGCATAGGTTTTTCTTTGTTTGAAAAAAATGGCAATTTTGTTTGGCTCATAATTTAATTCTTTTGCCAATTGCTGCACACGCATTTTAGTACGCAAACCAATGCTTGGATGATCATGCAGCGCTCTTGATACTGTTGACACCGAGATATTGAGTTTTCTTGCGATCTCCTTTATGGTGGGCAGTTTATTTTCCTCTGGCATAGCTTGGAAGTCGACCTCAAAACTACAAAGGCTTTGCCGCATTGCAAGTGTGCCTGTATAAAATGCAGAGCTTAAGTAATGTGGGGTAATTGTGTGCGCAGTTATAAATTCTTATCCATTTCAGCTTCAATTTCGGCATAATTTATTGCCGGCTGCAAACTTTGAAATTCATATTGCTGCAACATGCGCTGTTTATCGTTAAACCCATTTCTTACAGCTTTAAGTAAATCTCCATTCACTGCATTGGCATCACTTTTTCTCGCATCAAGTATGGCTGCAAAATACCAGGCTTCGCTGTTGCCAGGATCGGCCAGTTTATAGAGGTTTACAAAATAAGCTGCCTGTTCGTTTTTATTTTGAACGATGAACTGGTTACTGATAGAATAAAATGCCAGCGATAAATAGGCAAGCAGCCGCTGGTACATTGCACCTTCTGCTGTCGGTGCTTTGGCTTTTATGTTCAAGTCATTTATGGTGTTATTCCAATAATTCATATCACCTTTTTGAAATTGCGCATTGTATTCTGTTTTCCTGTTTTGTTCCAGGGTAAATAATTGTTCCTGCTGCAGCAACTGGTTTTTGTAAGCTGTATTATTTACAATGGTATTGTTTTTCTCAGTGAAGAAATTTACATCGGTTAAGCCGTTAAGCATGTTTACAGAAAGCATGCATTCATTTGATGCCTGTATCCAATCGTTCTTTTTCACACATGAATCAATTCTTTTTTTGCTCTTATTGATAAATGTATTGATGAGAGTATTGTTAACAGGAATCAATTTATTCAGCATCGCATCCAGTTCTAAACCGGCGAAGGCAATGTTCATCGTGTTTTGAGGCGACCATTCATGTTTGCCATTAAAAAAAATGATGTGGTGTTTTGTTTGTGTTTTATCAAGATCATTGTTTAAAGCAACAATATCTGTCATGTTCATATCTCCTTTGCCTGCTATACCCGTAAAACTGAAATTAAAGGTTGCGGCAGGTATGCCATCGGGTAAACCGGCACTACCGGCAATTACAGATTTTATTTCGGGATGATGTAAGGCAAGATAGCTCGCTACTTTAGCGCCGCCTGAAAACCCGCAAACATATATTCTGGTTGTATTAAATGAAATCCTGTTTTTTGTATCGTTAAACAAATTGCGCCAGATGTTTTCCGAGGTTTGAAAATCATTCCCGTTTTTTGAATTGTTACTTCCTATCAACATAAAATTATAAGCATCAGCCAGTGCTTTATACTTCTCCAGCGGCAAAGCGCCGGCTGCATGCGGATCGAAAAAGTAAACTGCACCATTTGGTTTATTTGATGGAATGTATAAAGCATACGACTGTGACGCATCTGTTTTACAGGGCACCTGTTCAATAATTTGCTTTACAGTAAATGAATCCTGTGCTATTGCGGTTGTACCTGTTGCGGGAGCGTCTGCCTGGTATAAAGTTTCCGTACCTGAAAAAGGCTTGTTTCCACAGGCTGCAAGGATGAAAAAAGAGATGCTAAGCAGAGAAATTTGTAATGGTTTCATGAATAACTATTGAATGAGACCAAATTAATGCATTCAAATAAAAAATCAAATGATTATGAAAATTGGTTACCGGAAAATAATGGCAGCCTGATAACTCTTTTTTATTGCTTAAAAGCAAAACTTATATAAATGATCTTGTTCCATACGCATTGTAAGCGTCGCGAAATTCTTTTGGTGTACAGCCTTTTTTCTTTCTGAATATGCGGTTGAAATTGGAAATATTATTAAAGCCGCATTTATAACCAACTTCTGTTATGTTGTGTGTTGTATCTATCAACATACGCGAAGCTTGTCCCAGTCTTATTTCATTTACAGTGTCGATAAAAGTTCTGCCTGTCCTCGTCTTAAAAAAACGGCTGAAAGAAATATCCGTCATGGCTGCTATGCGGGCGGCCTCTGACAAGGTAATGTTTTTTGAAAAATTAAGATTAATATATTCCATCACTCTTTCTATGCGCCGGCTGCCGTAAGAAAGACTTTCAAAACTGCTGAAAGCTCCGTCTGACAAAATACGCATGTTGCGCGAAGCAGAAAGGTCATGCAGTAAACTCATCAGTTCCAGCACCGAATCAAAGCCCTGTTTTTTTGTAAGTGCAGATAATCTTGGTACAATGGCTGTAATTGTTTCTTTCGAAAACAATACGCCCCGTAAAGATTTTTCAAAGAGATTTTTTATGAAATGCATCTGGTTACGGTTCAGGAATTTTTCATCAAATAAATCGCGGTGAAATTGTATGGTTATTTCTTTTATCTCTTTGCTTTTGCATTTATGATTGAACCATCCGTGTTGCAGGTTGGGCCCAACCAAAACCAGTTCAAGGTCATCGATCTCTTCAATATGATCGCCGATAATACGCTGTGCGTTTTTTGCATTCTGAATAAAGTTCAGTTCAAATTCTTCGTGGAAATGCAATGGAAAATCAAACTTGTCTTTGGTGCGTGAAAAAATCGTAAAGCAATCATTTTTTGTAAGGGGGATGATTTCCCTGAGTAATTCCGCAGGCATGTTATAAGAATTATAGTCGATACAAGTTAAAAAAGTATCATTATACAATGATAAAAAACTTGCTCTAAATCTAAGTAAGATGTCAGTATTTGCTCAACGGTTATGCTATAAAAAAACTAATAAAGGATAAAAAAATATTATTATCGGTATCGGTTGCGTAAATATATTTGCCTAAACAACTTGTCATATGATTAAATCGATAAAACCAGGATTAACCTGTTTTTTTCTGCTTGCACTTTTCCATATCTCTTTGGCGCAAAACAGAACAGTTACAGGTATAGTTAGTGACAGTAGCGGTAACCCGCTGGCAGGTGCAACTGTTTCAGTTAAAGGATCAAAAACTGTAACACTTACAAACCTCAAAGGAGAATTTTCAATAACATTACCGGCAAACGCGGAGGCATTGGTAGTGAGTTATGTAGGTATGGCTGCACAGGAAACTCCCATTGGCAATAACGCTTCTTTTACAATTTCTCTTCGTCCTGCAGGCGCGGTGCTAAATGATGTAGTGGTAATTGGTTATGGTTCTGCGAAAAAGGTTAACCTCTCCACTGCACAGGTTGGTGTCTCGGCAAAAGCCATAGAGAAAACCATAAATACTACAGTAGAACAGGCTTTACAGGGCCGTGCGGCCGGCGTATATGTTACACAGAACTCGGGGCAACCCGGCGGTGGAATGTCAGTAAACATTCGCGGTGTTGGTTCGCTCAGTGGTAATACACAACCGCTTTATGTAATTGATGGGGTGCAGATACAAGGCAGCGAAGTAAGTTATGGCAGCACCAGTTCTACGAATGTGCTCGCCGGTTTAAACCCTTCTGATATTGAAGATATACAGATATTGCAAGGCCCTTCTGCCACCGCTATTTATGGTTCCCGTGGTACAAATGGGGTGGTGTTAATTTCAACCAAGCGTGGTAAGGCAGGCGATTTTAAAATCAACTATTCTTATTTATATAACCTCCAAACGCCACCGGATCATTTAGATGTGATGAACCTGCCCGAATATGCAAGCATGGTTAAACAATACCATAACATTGCAGGCGGTACAACACCTCCTGAATTCCTGGATTCTTCATTATTGGGTGAAGGCACAGACTGGCAAAGTGAATTATTTAATAATGCCGCTATGAGCAAACACCAGATAAACCTGAGTGGCGGTGGCAACAACACCACTTATTATTTGTCCGGTGAATATTTAAACCAGGATGGCGTTGCTGAAGGTTCCGGGTTTAAAAGATATAGTGTAAGATTGAATCTTGATAATAAACCAAGGCCATGGCTTACGCTTGGCACCAACCTGAGTTTTAATCAAACCAATGAAAACCTTACCGCAACCAATTATGCCGATGCGGCAAGCCCTTTAATTGCAAATGCGCTTGAATTAACGCCACAAATACCTGTTACAAACTTTGATGGCTCATGGGGAGGCAGCGATCCGGTGAATGGCGCTAACCAGTTCGCTCCTATCAATCCTATTGCGTTGGCAAATCTTATAACCAATACAAATGTAAAAAGGCAGTTTCTCGGCGGTTTGAATATTGGCATCAATATATTGAAAGGCCTTACATTCAGAACTTCATTAAACGGCAGTGTCGGCAGCGGAACCTCTACTTATTACACGCCAACTTATCAAATTGATCAGTGGCATTACAACACTACAGCCTCTTTAACTACAGGTACTTATTCAAGCTGGTATTGGAATTGGAACCAGTTGCTTGAATACGACAAGCACATTGGTAAACACAACTTCACAGTGATGGCCAGCCACGAAGCGCAGGAATCCAAATACCAGGCGGTAACAGCCGGAAGAACCGGTTTTCTTACCAACGACATTTTCGATGTTAACGCCGGAGACCCGCTAACAGCTACCAACGGTGGCGGTACTTATCCCTGGTCCATGGAGTCTTACCTCGGCAGGGTTACCTACAATTATGACAATCGTTATATTGTTGCGGCTACCTACAGGCGCGATGGTTCAAATAACTTTGGTGCTGATAAAAGATGGGGAAACTTTCCTTCTGTTTCCGCAGCCTGGAGAATTAGCCAGGAAAAATTCTTTAATGTTGATTTTGTTAGTGAATTAAAGTTGAGGCTTGAAACCGGCTTAACCGGTAACCAGGGAGAGGCTTCAGGCGTTTATGCCAGTATGGCTACAGGCGCTACACCCTGGGGTACGGGTTTCCTCCTGGCTAATCTAAAAAATCCAAACCTGCACTGGGAGCCTACCAATACCTATAATATTGGCATCAACCTGGGCATCCTCAACAACAGGATCACATTTGAAGGGGATGTTTACGAAAAGAAAACAGATGAGCTCCTGCTGCTTGCTAGTCTTCCCTGGTATATGGGTACAAGCGGCAGCCCTGGCTCTGTAACCGCACCGCCTATTAATGTAGGGACTTTAAAAACAAACGGATGGGCATTCACCATAAACGCTGCCATCATTCAGAATAAAAATTTCAAATGGGAATCTAACCTGAATCTTTCTCACTTTAAAACTACGGTTACCGGCCTGAATTCAGAAACAGCAATTTTGGAAAGAACGTCATGGTGGATGAATAACTGGACGCAGCGTTCTGCCATAGGTTACCAACCCTGGTTATTCAGAGGTTATGTGGCTGATGGCCTTTTCCAGTCCATAGCAGATATCGAAAAAAGTCCTGTGCCGGTTGACAACAGCGGCAACAGGATACCGGCTGATCCCAATACAGGATTGTGGATAGGAGATGTGAAATACAAAGACATAAATGGCGACGGAAAAATAACCGTAGATGATATGACCAATATCGGCAATCCCTGGCCGGAACTTACAGGCGGGTTTACAAACACTTTCTCTTATAAAGGTTTCGACATGAGCATATTGTTTATTGGCACTTATGGCAACGATGTGTACAATTACATAGCTGCCGCCAACAGCAATCCTAACAATATCAATCTCAGCAGGAACCTGCTTACAAAAACCCTGAACTATGCTAAAATTACTGATGATGGTAATGGAACTTATGCGCTGGTCAATCCCGGAACAGATATTCCAAGAATAACCAGCGGCCAGATAGCGCAGGACAACAATTTTGCTAAAAATTCAACACGCTTTGTTGAAGACGGCTCCTATCTGAGGTTAAAGAACGTTTCCTTATCCTACAATTTTCCTGCTAAATGGCTGGGATATACAAAGGTGATAAAAGGCTTAACCGCCTCTGTTGCCGCACAAAACCTGTTTACGCTTACCAGCTATAGCGGCTATGATCCTGAAGTGGGTTCTTATGTAGGTACCGGCGCTTCAAGCGGGTATAATGGCAACCAGGCCATTGGTGTTGACTACGGCCGCTACCCGCTTACAAGAACATATTCTGTATCCGTAAGTGTAAACTTTTAAATTACCTGTTAACATGAAAAAGATAACATATAAAAATTATTTTGGAACACTGCTGCTTGCAATTGCTGTTTTATCGGGTTGTAAAAAGAATTTTCTTGACAAACCCCCGGAAAGTTCAGTGACAGATGCAAGTTTTTATCAAACCGATGACCAGGTAAGGGCTGCCACCAGCCTGTTGTATAGTGAAGTGTGGTTTGATTATAACGATAAGGCCATGTATAATCTAGGTGATTTTCGTGGCGGTTCGGCTTTCTCTGCCTGGAATGACAGGGGAAATGTATTGTTTAACACTACAGGCGATAATGGTGAGAACGGCGCAGCCTGGCGCGCATTTTATGTGGTGGTAACACAGGCAAACCTCACCATTTATAACATAAACACCATTGCAGGCCCGCAGGTTTCAGAAGGCGCTAAAAAAGTGGCGATTGCCGAAGCCAGGTTTATGCGGGCCCTGGCTTATCGCTACCTGGTAATGAACTGGGGCCCTGTGCCGATTATCGAAAATACCATCGAACAAATGTTCGACACTTCCATCACCCGAAACACGGTACCGAGCGTATGGCGTTTTATTACGCGTGAAATGCGTGCTGCCGCGGCAGACCTTCCCGAAACTGCCACACAGGATGGACGCCTCACCAAGTGGTCGGCCGAAGGTATGCTGGCCCGCTTTTACTTAACAAGAGCAGGTGTAGAAGGTGGTAACGGAACCAGGAAACAGGAATTTTTAGACAGCGCCAAATACTTCGCGGCTGATGTGATCACTCACAGCGGTAAAAAGCTGCTCGATAGTTATGAGCAACTGTTTAAATATCCGTACGACAACAATAGCGAGTCTTTATTTGAACTCGAATGGGTTTACTCAGGTTCTAATGTTTGGGGCACTCAAAACAGTATGCCCGAATATCTTGCCTATAGCCCTGATATTTCGTTTGGTGGCTGGGGAGGCGACAAAGGATGTACCTGGTGGCTGTTAAGCCAGTATGATGGTTTTGTATTGCAGCCCGATGGTACATTAAAAGGAAGGACCTTGGATCAGCGCCTGCATGCAACCTTCATGTTACCGGGTTTTTATTATCCCGAAATAACCAAAGTGTCCGATAAGCAAAAACTGGTATATCCTTTTAACGACAACGGCGGCGGCGCCAACTTCTGCGCTGTAAAAAAATATGTTATCGGTTCGCCTGTAGATTTAGCCGGCCAGGCCTCTCAGCAACATTATCCAAACGATACGTATATGATGCGTCTCGCTGAACTGTATCTGATCTATGCTGAAGCTGAAATTGGCAACAACGGTTCAACAACCGATCCTACTGCGATAGAGTACTTCAATGCAGTGCATACAAGAGCCGGTTTGCCGGCTTACCAGGTGGATGGCCCAAATGGCAGCGGTCCGCTTACACTTGATAAGGTTTTATCTGAGCGATTCAAAGAATTTGCAATGGAAGGCATGGCCTGGTACGACTTTGTAAGCCTGCACTATTGGAACCCGCAAAAGGCCTATGATATGCTGAATTCACAGGACAGAGGCTTGTTTTATACTCAACCCGACCAAATGCCCAATCCGACTGTTTGGACGGTTGCAAAAACATCCTGGTTTACAGAAAGGCAGATCACTGCTAATGAAGGCAACTTCTTATTGCCTATACCGAATGCAGAATTAAGCCAGGCACCGAATCTTAAAAAAGACCCGGTTGACTATCCATAACAGTTTTTGTAAACAATTTTTTAAAAGAAATAATACTTCAATGAAACCGAATATAAATCAAATCCTATCAATACTACTGGCATTGGTTGCAACAGCAGGCATGTTTGCTTCCTGTAAAAAAGATTCGTCAGAAGCAACGCCGGTAGTAAATTATGTGAGAATAACCAGCCCTGAATCTTCAGATTCACTGTTGGCGGGCGCAGGCCAGGGCCAGCTTATTGCCATTGTGGGCGATAATTTGCAAGGTGCGCAGCAAGTATGGTTTAACGATCAGAAAGCACAGTTAACGCCTACTTATGTAAGCAAAACTTCCATTCTTGTGTCTGTTCCAAGCCAGATACCCGATACGGTTACCAACATACTTACAATTCTTTTCAAGGACGGTTACAAACTCGAGTATCCGTTTGAGGTGCAAATAAGTAAACCAGAGGTAAGCAGCATGATTTGTGAATTTGTGAATGAAGGCGATGTGGCGACTATTCTTGGTAATTATTTTTATGCACCACTTACTGTTACATTCACCGGTGGTGCTACCGCTGAATTGGTTTTAGTAGAAGATGAGCAGGTAAAGTTTAAAGTGCCGGCAGGCGCGCAGCCGGGCCCGATAACTATCAAAACAAATTTTGGTGAAACAAAATCAGATTTCTGGTTCCGCGACCCAAGAAATATATTCATTGGCAGCGATCCGTTTGAAGGCTGGAACAACCCATCACTTGTAGTAACAAATCCCGGTCCGGATGACCCGCCCAAAATTAACGGCAACTATTTTAGGGTAAATAAATCAGTTCCCGCCTGGGATTGGAACGAGCTTGCCGATGGAGATGCCGGTTCTATGCCAAGCTATAGCAAAAACATTCCTGACGATGCCATTCTGCATCCTGAAAAATATTATCTCAAATTCGAGATAAATACCATGAAGCCGTATAATAACAGCATGATCACCATTAACGCCGGGGGCTCAGTAATACAGGATACAAAAGGATATAAATGGGCGCCGCCTTATGATACCAAGGGCGAATGGCAAACGGTGGTAGTTCCTTACGATGAGGTTGTAGCGAGTTATTCAACCAAACCCGTGGTAAACCCTAATGGATACTGGGCAATGGTATTGCTGCAAGGCCCCGGCGATCTGGATGCCGATATGTCTTTCGACAATTTCAGGGTTGTACCAAGAATTGATCAATAAACCTTCAATCAATAACTAACAATAATCAGATGAAAATAATTGCTAACATGCGCTTGCTCTTGCTAACAACGATCATAGCGTCGTTATCGTTTTACGCATGTAAAAAAGATAGTTCTGAAGCTGATTCAGGTGTAACTGAATTACTCAGCTTCGGGCCAACCGGCGCGCAACCCGGCGACACCATTCGCTTCTTTGGCGATAATATGGACAAGGTAACGCAAATAGATTTTACAGGCGCCAGCGTTACAAGCGATGCGTTTATTTCAAAAACGAAAACTGAAATTTGGGTAATTGTGCCCACCGAAACGGAGAAAGGTTATGTTACATTAAAAACACCTTCAGGTGATATCACATCTAAAACGCAATTCAATATTGCTGTTGCAGCTGTTGTTTCTTCAATTACTGATGTAGTGCGCCCGGGCGGGAGCGTTACTATTAAAGGCGATTATTTGAACTGGGTTACTGCTGTAACTTTTAGTGATGGAAAAATGGTTACCGGTTTTGTTAGCCAAAGTAAAACTGAGTTGCAGGTAACAGTTCCCGAAGATGCACAAACAGGAACACTCGTACTTGCTTATGGCGGCACCGATTCAAGCTTTGTTGAAACAACCGATACATTGCATGTAACATTACCAATGGCTACAGCGCTTTCCCCAAACCCAATTAAACATGCAGATGAATTAACCATTACAGGTACTGATCTTGATCTTGCTAAAAAAATATATTTCACAGGAGTAGCAGCTGCTGTTACAGATTTTGTAAGCCAGAACGCAACACAAATTGTTGTAAAAATTCCGGCTTCAACTGTTGATGGCAAAATAACTTTAGAGGCAGCTTCCGGTGTAAAAACCACTTCATCTGTTGATTTGAATATACTGATGCCTTCTGTTACCGACATGCAGCCAAATCCTGTTGATCCGGAAGCAAATCTTACAATAACGGGAACAAACCTTGATCTTGTTAGTGCTATTGCTTTTCAGAATGCAGACCCGGTTACAACATTCGTTAGCCAGGCTGCAACTCAAATTATTGTGAAAGTTCCTAAAGGTGTTACAGAAGGTAAAATAACATTGAGTGTAATGAATTCAACACTTACCGTTCAATCTCCGGTTGTATTAAAAATTAATGGCGCTGTTCCGCCACCTGTTATTGCATTGCCTTTTTATACAGATGCTGTTACCAGCAACTGGAATGGCTGGGTAGGCAATGGTTGGGGTGGCGATAAAGATTATAGCAATACAACACCTGTGAGAGAAGGTGATCACTCTATTAAGATTGATTATGTAGGCGGCTGGGGTTCTCCTATGCAGCTTGGCGGAGCCAATGTTAGTACAACAGGATATACAACTTTTAAAATTTCGATTTATGGTGGCCCTGGTTCAAATGGACTAAAAGTTAACCTTGGCATAAACGGATCAGACTCTTACACTATTACTTTAGTTGAAGGAAAGTGGACCGATTACCAAATCCCTGTTTCAGACCTTACAACATCAGGTACAATAACAGATATCATTTTGAAAGAGTATAATGGCACAGGCGGCTTTACAGTGTATGTTGATGATATCGGTTTAAATTAAGCAATAAATAAACCTCAATGCGCAAAGCCGTTTTGGTAAGTTTTGTTTTGATGACTTTAATTAAAAGCAATATGCTTGCTCAAACTGCTTTGCCCTGCGATAAAAATGCAACGCCTGAAACCATCAATCTTTATAACAACCTAAAAAAAGTGTTGGGTAAAGGTGTAATGCTTGGCCACCAGGATGATTTAGCTTATGGCGTAGGCTGGAAATATGAACCAGGCAGAAGTGACATAAAAGATGTAACCGGCGATTATCCTGCAATTATGGGTTATGAATTGGGAAGACTGGAATTAGACCATGCAGTAAACTTAGACAGTGTGCCTTTCGATAAGGTGATTGGCTTTATTAAAGAGGCTTACAAAGATGGAAGCGTTATAACCATAAGCTCGCATTTGAATAATCCACTAACAGGTAAAACAGCCTGGGACCCTGCATCCGGAACAGTTGCATCCATTTTGCCTGGCGGAGAAAAAAATGCCTTGTATAATTCATGGCTGGATAAAGTGGCCGCATTTTTTCAAAATTTGAAAGATGATACAGGCAATTATATCCCTGTGATATTCCGCCCGTTTCATGAATTAAACGGAGACTGGTTTTGGTGGGGCGGCAAGAATTGTACACCGGCTGAAATAAAACAGTTATATCAATACACAGAAAAATATTTTCGGGATGTAAAAGGTTTGCATCATTTGCTATATGCATTTAATACAGATAAGTTTTATTCAGCTAATGAATTATTGGAACGATATCCCGGCGATGATTACGCCGATTTGATAGGCTTTGATATTTACCAACGTGGCAGTAATAATGAGTTTATAAAAGATGCAAACAACATGCTTTCCATGTTGGACAGTGTTGCATCGGCACATGGTAAAATACCTGCGCTTACTGAATTTGGCTATGCCGGTTTGCCTGATGCAACATGGTTCACTTCAACGTTGTTACCGGTACTGAAAGCGCATAAAGTTTCGTATGCACTGGCGTGGCGCAATGCAGGCGGGGGAGAACAATTTTATTTGCCATACAAGGGCCATACGTCTGCAGATGATTTTGTTAAGTTTTGCAACGATGACTATATCTGGCTGCAAAAAGATGCAGCTAAAGAACAGCTCTATAAAAAATAATACACTCTTATACTCTCTTCTTTGGAGTGGGGTTGGGGTGAGGTCTTTCTTTTACAAAAACAAGCAAACGCCTGTGGTTTCTACTACACGCATTTAAAATTAATTGAATTTACTTGTTTGAAAAAGCGCCAAACAGGAAGCTTCAGTTGCCATGAAATGATGCAGATAATATCGGACATGCGGCACGAGGCAACGATGACGCCGCTGTTGATTGGCTGGTAACAAACTAATTCAAACATCTTTTTGAAAAAAAGATTTACCGAAACGCGACAAAAGCATAAAATGAAACTTCTAAATATGAAGCTTAAAACGCCCCTGCGGGGGATGGCGCTATGAAACTGCAGTTTATAGATTTTGCCATAATTGTTATGTACCTCGTAACGATGCTTTTTCTTGGCTGGTTTTTGCGTAAAAAAGCCAGGCAGAACAAAGAAAGTTATTTGTTGGGAGGGAGGCGTTTACCCTGGTATTTATTAGGGTTGAGTGATGCTTCAGATATGTTTGATATCAGCGGTACCATGTGGATGGTTTCATTGTGTTTTGTTTATGGCATGAAAAGCATTTGGATACCCTGGCTGTGGCCGGTATTTAACCAGGTGTTTAACATGATGTTTCTTTCAAAATGGCTGCGCCGCTCCAATGCCAGCACAGGTGCCGAATGGCTGGGCACACGCTTCGGTCTTTCCGGTAAAGGTGTGAAAGGTTCACATACCATTATTGTTGCATTCGCGCTGATCGGTTGCCTGGGCTTTATGGCTTATGGCTTTATTGGCCTTGGCAAATTCATTGAAATATTCGTGCCATGGAATATCGTGCAACCATACATTCCGTTTCAAATAGCGCCTGGATATGCAGCGCATTTTTATGGAATAATATTTACACTGTTTGCTGTGTTTTATTCGGTGCTTGGCGGCATGCACAGCATTGTTTTGGGTGACTTGATCAAGTACATTATTATGAGTATCGGGTGCGTTGCTGTTGCTGTAATTGCTATACAACATTTGCATGGTGATGCTTCAAAACTGCATGTTCCCGAAGGTTGGGGAAATCCATTCTTTGGTTGGCATTTAAATATGGATTGGAGTAAATACATAGCTGCAGCCAACCAAAAAATTGCTGATGACGGCTATGATCTCTTCGGCTTCTTTTTTATGATGATGTTATTTAAAGGAGTGTTTGCGGCGTTGGCCGGCCCCGCGCCTAACTACGACATGCAGAAAATTCTTTCATCGCGTTCACCAAAAGAAGCCTCGAAGATGACGGGCTTTGTTTCCATTATTTTATTGCCGATACGTTATTCAATGGTGATAGGTTTAACAGTGTTGGGTTTGTTATATTTCAATCAACTCAATTTAGATAATGGTAGCGGTGGTATTGATTTCGAAAGAGTATTACCCGGCGCTATCAATGGCTTTTTGCCGGCAGGTATTTTAGGAATTGTGTTAACCGGTTTGCTTGGTGCTTTCATGGGTACATTCTCTGGTACATTAAACGCAGCGCAGGCCTACATTGTGAATGATATTTATCTCAAGTATGTTAATCCAAATGCGTCTAACAAAAAAACAATAACGGTAAGTTATTTATCAGGCATTATAGTAGTGGCCATTGGTGTTACACTTGGCTTTTTTACAAAAGATGTGAACAGTATTTTACAATGGATCGTCTCCGGTTTATATGGCGGTTATATAGCAGCCAACGTTTTAAAATGGTATTGGTGGCGTTTTAATGCCAATGGATTTTTCTGGGGAATGTTAGCAGGCACTGCCGGTGCATTGATATTTTCAGAGGTATTTTCGGGCATACAATTTTTGTATTTTTTCCCCGTGCTGTTTTTAATATCACTGGCGGGATGTTTTATTGGTACTTATACAGCGCCTGCCACAGAAACAGCAACGCTCAAAAAATTTTACCGCACGGTAAAGCCGTGGGGTTTCTGGAAACCCATTCATGCGTTGGTGGTAGCAGACGATCCTTCCTTTATTCCCAACAAACGATTTAAGCTGGATATGTTTAATGTAGTGCTGGGCATCATTGCGCAATGCTGCTTGACCATATTACCCATGTACATTGTGTTGTGGATGCAACTGCCTTTATTAATAACTGTAATAATTCTAATTATAATAATCTTCATTTTAAAAATAACATGGTGGAACAAACTCGAAGATTAAAAGCAAGCACTATGAGAAAAGATTTTTATGAGCGTTTAAAGCAACTTAAAGGCGAACACGCCAAACTCATTGCATTGAAGAATGAACCGCTGCAAAAAAGCAACGGCATTTTCACGCGTTATCGTAACCCGGTATTGACAGCAGACCACGCGCCTTTATTCTGGCGATACGATCTCAATTCGCAAAGCAATCCTTTTTTAATGGAACGCTTCAGTATTAATGCCGTATTGAACGCAGGCGCTATAAAATGGAATGGCAAATATTTGCTTATGCCACGCATTGAAAGCACGGATCGCAAATCTTTTTTTGCAATTGCTGAAAGCGATAATGGCATCGATAATTTTAAATTCTGGGATGAGCCTGTTGTAATTCCTGAAACCGGGATGCCTGATATAAATGTTTATGACATTCGTTTGGTGGAGCATGAAGATGGATGGATTTATGGCTTGTTTTGTACCGAAAGAAAGGATCCCGGTGCACCCATCGGCGATCAAAGTGCTGCTGTTGCCCAATGCGGTATCGTGCGTACCAAAGATTTAAAAACATGGGAACGTTTGCACGATCTCAAAACAAAATCGCCGCAACAACGCAATGTTGTTTTACATCCCGAATTTATTAATCACAAATATGCTTTTTATACCAGGCCGCAGGATAGTTTTATTGAAGCCGGCAAAGGCGGCGGTATCGGCTTTGGCTTAAGTGATAAAATAGATGGTGCTGAAGTGAGTAAAGAAATAATTGTTGACCCGAAAGTTTATCATACCATCAACGAATCGAAAAACGGGTGGGGGCCTGCACCCATTAAAACAGGTTACGGCTGGCTGCACCTGGCACATGGCGTACGCAATACGGCTGCGGGGCTGCGTTATGTTTTATACATGTTTATGACGGATTTGAAAGACCTCACAAAGATCATTCATAAACCGGCGGGTTATTTTATTGCACCTGAAGGCGAAGAAAGGGTAGGCGATGTTTCTAATGTTGTATTCAGTAACGGGTGGATTGCAGATGATGACGGCAAGGTGTTTATTTATTATGCCTCATCAGATACAAGAATGCATGTTGCCGTTTCAACAATTGACCAGTTGCTCGATTACGTTATGCATACACCTGAAGATGGATTGCGTTCTGCAACAACCGTTAAAAGATTGCTTCATTTAATTGAAACGAATAAAAATTATATAAAAGAATACAAGCTGCAGTTAACAGAAAAACAAAGTGAATACTAATAAGGTCAGCACTTACTATTCACAGTTGATTATTAACAACCATTCACCGTTCACAAAACTCACTGCTTACCCTGGTTATAATAACTAATGAACATAAACCAATACAAACTTGAAACAGAAGAGGAATTACATTCAATACTTGAATATTGGATGAACAATACCATCGATGAAATACATGGCGGTTTTTTTGGCAAGATAGATAATGATGACAATGTTTATACAACAGCTCCAAAAGGCGCCGTGCTCAACGCCAGGATATTATGGGCGTTTTCTGTCGCCTATAATTATACTAACCGCAAACAATACCTATTAACGGCAGCAAGAGCTTTCGAATATATCCGCGATCATTTTTTTGACAAAAAATATGGTGGCGTGTTCTGGACTGTAGATTTTGAAGGAAATATGCTGGATTCAAAAAAACAGGTTTATGCTTTGGCTTTTTCCATTTACGGATTGAGTGAATATTATGCTGCCTCAAAAAACAATGAAGCTTTGGCGCTTGCATTGCAATTATTCGGCAGCATTGAAGAACATAGTTATGATGCAAAACATAAAGGCTATTTTGAAGCATTTACAAGAGACTGGAAAGATGCGCCTGATGTTCGTTTAAGTGCAAAAGATGCAAATGAAAAGAAAACCATGAACACGCATTTGCATATTATTGAAGCTTATGCCAACCTTTATAAAGTTCATCCGTCAATTGAAGTAGGAAATAAAATAACAGCGCTGCTTGAAGTATTTGATGTGCACTTCATCAATAAAAAAACATTTCATCTAAATTTATTTTTTGATGATTTATGGAATGAAAAACCTGGTGGGATTTCTTATGGACATGATATTGAAGCGGCCTGGTTGTTGTTACAGTGCGCTGAAATTATTCAGCAGAATGAATGGATAAGCATTTATAAGCAACACGCTGTAAAAATTGCGGATGCTGCAGCTAAAGGTTTAGATATTGATGGCGGGTTATGGTATGAAAGCCTCCAACCCCTAAAAGAGAATAATGAACAGGTATTAAAAACAGCCGGGGAAAAACACTGGTGGCCGCAGGCTGAAGCGATGGTGGGGTTTTACAATGCTTACCAGTTAACCAACGATGAAAAATACTTGCATCATTCTTTTAACAGCTGGCAATTCATTAAACGATATATACGTGATACCAAACACGGCGAATGGTTTTGGGGCGTTAACGCTGATCACTCAATCATGCGAAACGAAGATAAAGCCGGCTTATGGAAATGCCCGTACCACAATGCCCGTGCCTGCCTGGAAATAATAAAGAGAATACAATGAAGAAGAATTGTACGGTAGTTTAATAAGTGTGAAAGGGATGGCAATAATAAAGCTCACATTATGGCAATAAAAAAAGCGAAGTAAAAACTTCGCCTTTTATAAGGTCAAGGAATATTTGACACTCACACTTACAAAATCAAACATGAACGATCACAAACAACTACTTACGAACAACGCACTTAATATTCCTTTCCTTCACAATTCTCATTTTAAACACGACACAAAATTATTTCCATTGCACATAAACCACTGCGTCATTTGACTCAAAATTGCGCTGGCAAATTTGGCAATCGTGAATCGTCTAACTTGAAATTTTAGAAAATTATTATTGTGCTCATTCGTTAACGTTTGGTGCTTAAACTTGCTTCCTTCTACAATCTTCAAGCTCTTACATTCACGTTTGGCATTTGACGATTCACGGTATTCTCCCCTCAATTAATCAAAACTCTGATTGGCTGTTTGAGCAAGTTTCAGCAAACGGTCATATTGTTCCGGCGTAAGGTCGTTATAAAAATAATAAACCGGGTCAACAGGTATTTCATTCCTATGCACTTCGTAATGGCAATGCGGGCCGGTGCTTTTACCGGTGCTGCCAACATAGCCTATCACTTCACCGCGATGCACCTTTTGCCCAACCCTTGCCTTTAGGCGGTACATGTGGCCATACAAAGTTTCGTAACCAAAACCATGGTTAATAACCACGCGGTTTCCATAACCGCCCGAATTATAACCGGCATCAGTAACAACACCATCTGCGGTTGCATAGATCGGCGTGCCGATAGGCGCAGTAAAATCGAGGCCTGCGTGAAATTTGGGCACTTTATACACGGGGTCAATGCGTGTTCCAAAACCTGAAGCAACACGGGTTAAGTTTTTATCGCTTACCGGCTGAATAGCAGGGATTGCCGCCAGCAGTTTCTCCTTATTTTTTACCATTGTTTCAATGTCGCGGAAGCTTTTTTCCTGGTAAGCTGCCAGCCGCGAAAGCCGGTTTAACTGCATGCCAATGCTTTGCAGCAATTCATTTTCACCGAGGCCCGAAACAAGCTGCACTTCCTTTAATTTTTCCATGGCCTTCAGCCTTGCACTGTCAGGTATGGGCGACGATTCAAATATGGAACGGTAAACATTGTTATCGCGGTTAACCAATTCGTCCATTTCCTGTTGCAGTGTATTTACCTGTTGTTGTATCAGTGCATAACTGTTGCGCAGGTCGGCATTCTGCTGTTCAAGCATGATCGTTTTAGGAGAATCGATGTACTGAAAGGCAACAATCACAATTAAGCCTGCCGTTACAATAGCAGTTGCGATAAAGGCAAAAACACGAAGCAGTTTTACCCGCAACGGCGTAATCAGTTTCTCAAACCTTAAAGTATTTGTATCGAAATAATATTTTATTTTCCTCATCAGGATAATTAACGCTGTGTTTAAACAGCAATCGATTTTTATTTTTATCCGGGGCAACCTGCAGTTGTACAAAACCCGGCTGCCGCAGGCGGCTATCCGTTCCAAGTCCTCGTTCTTCCGCCGCGGCGTATTCACTGCGGGCTTTCCACTTCTATCCGCTGCCCTTCAGCAATTGAATCGCCGCCGGCACGTGATGGTAGCTTACTTCGAACAGCAAGCCTTACCTTTGTTGCCCTCAAAAAAATTTTTGAGCGCGTCAAAGTTAGATTTTATCAGCACAAACAATTTGTAAAAAATACTTCTTGCATTACGTTATTTTATGACTTCATCCGAAATACGACAAACCTTTCTTGATTTTTTCAAAAGCAAACACCACGAGATTGTTCCTTCTGCACCTATTGTTATAAAGAACGACCCAACACTCATGTTCACCAATGCGGGCATGAACCAGTTCAAAGATTTTTTTCTCGGCAATAAACAGCCACCTTATAAACGCGTTGCCGATACGCAAAAATGTTTGCGTGTAAGCGGCAAACACAACGACCTGGAAGAAGTGGGGGTTGATACTTATCACCACACCATGTTTGAAATGTTGGGCAACTGGAGCTTTGGCGATTATTTTAAAGAAGAGGCCATTGCCTGGAGCTGGGAATTACTTACTGAGGTATACAAAATTGATAAAGAAAGATTATATGTTACCGTTTTTGAAGGCGACTCAACAGAAGGCTTGCCCAAAGATGAAGAAGCCTATAATGCATGGAGGAAATATATTGCCGAAGAAAGAATACTGCCCGGGAATAAAAAAGACAATTTCTGGGAGATGGGCGATACAGGCCCTTGTGGCCCCTGCACCGAAATTCATTATGATGGCAGAAGCGATGAGGAAAGAAAGCAGGTTGACGGTAAAAGACTCGTGAATGCCGATAACCCGCAGGTGATAGAAATCTGGAATAATGTATTTATTCAGTTCAATCGTTTAAAAGATGGCAGTCTTGAACTCTTGCCGCAAAAGCATGTTGATACAGGAATGGGTTTTGAGCGCCTGGTGCGTGTGCTGCAAAACAGGCAAAGCAATTATGATACGGATGTTTTTAGCGGAACGATTGCTGAAATTGAAAAGACTGTAAACAAAAAATATGATTACAGTGATAGCAAAGAAGCCGTTGCCTTTCGTGTATTATCAGATCATATTCGTGCCATAAGTTTTACCATTGCCGATGGCCAATTACCATCAAACACAGGCGCCGGTTATGTTATACGAAGAATTTTAAGAAGAGCTGTCCGCTATTATTATTCTTATCTCGATTATAAGCAACCGTTGTTATTTCAATTGGTTCCTGTAATCGCAAAGCAGTTTGAAAATGTTTTTCCTGAGTTGAATAAGCAAAAAGATTTTGTAACGAAAGTTATAAAGGAAGAAGAGGATGCGTTTTTGAGAACGTTGGAAAAAGGGATTAAAAAATTTGAAGCCTATATTGAGGCTGCTGACATTTATAAAAACTTCGATATTACACAAGAAAAATTTTATGAAAGAAATCCGAACTTTAAAAATACAGATAAGAAAATTATTGCTGGAGAAGTTGTATTTGAATTAAATGATACTTATGGCTTTCCAATTGATTTAACTGAATTAATGGCAAAGGAAATAGGTTGGTCTGTTGATATTGAAGGATTCAATCAAGCATTGCAGCAACAAAAACAACGTTCGCGTGCAGCTACCGCAATTGATACAGATGATTGGATAGTGCTGGATGATAAGCCTTCAACATTTGTTGGGTATAATGATTTGAATGTAGACACCCGCCTATTGAGATACAGAACCATAAAAGCAAAAGGAAAGGAACAATACCAGCTTGTATTGGAAACAACACCTTTTTATGCAGAAAGCGGCGGGCAGGTTGGCGATAAAGGCTCCTTGTTTTTTGGCGATGAGAAAATTGAAGTACTCGATACTAAAAAAGAAAACGACCTTATTGTTCATTTCACCAACAGGCTTCCTAAAGAGATCAAGGCGCCTGTGAATGCGGTAGTAAATGCTGCGGAGCGGATAAACACCTGCAGCAACCATACGGCAACACATTTAATGCATGCAGCTTTGAGAGAAGTGCTGGGCAAACATGTGCAGCAAAAAGGCTCGCTCGTAAACAGCAAATACCTGCGTTTCGATTTTTCGCATTTTGCTAAAATGACGGATGAAGAAATACGCGAAGTCGAATTGATAGTGAATGATAAGATAAGAGAAAATATCCCGGTAAAAATAGAGTACCTGCCAAAAGAAGCAGCGCTTGCAAAGGGTGCTATGGCTTTATTTGGTGAAAAGTATGGCGATGTTGTACGCGTAGTAACGATTGATCCTGCTTTTTCTGTTGAACTCTGCGGCGGTACGCATGTTTTTTATACCGGCATGATCGGCAGCTTTAAGATTCTTTCTGAGGCGGCGTCTGCGGCAGGTGTAAGGCGCATTGAAGCTATTACCGGTATTGAAGCGCAAAATTATTATTACAACCAGTTAAAGGATATAAAAGAGATCGCTGCCATACTTAAAACAAGCGACCCGGTAAAAGCTTTAAAGCAATTGGTTGATGAAAAAATTTCATTGGAGAAAAAATTGGAACGCCTCGAAAAACGTTTGATGGCAGAAACAAAAAAAGAATTGCTGGCTAAAGCAACGGAAATAAATGGTGTTAGTTTTATCGGCGAAGTTGTTGAGGCCAATAGTGCGGAGGCATTAAAAAAATTATGTTTTGAATTGAAAGGTTCGCTCGCAAATTATGTTGTGGTACTTGCAGCAAATATCGAAGGCAAACCTGCTGTTGCAATATTGTTAGACGATAAAATTGCTGCTGATAAAAATTTAGATGCCGGCAAGATCATTAAACAACATATTGCGCCGATTATTAAAGGTGGCGGCGGCGGGCAAAAAACATTGGCTACAGCCGGCGGCCAGGATGCAAGTAATTTAGATAAGGTGATTGAAGTGGTAAAAGGTTTGTTGTAAGCTCTAAATTATGCGATCCCGGGCGATGCCAGGCATGACGAGATTTAGTGTTCTATTTAAAACCTGTCTTATGTTTAAAGCCTGTGAGCCGTTCTTACTTATTTTATTATTTTGATTTATAAACGTTCCCACACGTCATTCCCGTGAAAACGGGAATCTAAAGATCAAAAACTTTAATGAACATAGTCTTTCAATCTTCCCGCTTATATTTTCGTGAATTTACTACTGAAGATGTACCGCTTTTATTTGAGCTCAACGGCAACCCTAATGTTATAAGATATGTGCATGAACCTTCGCCCACTATTGAGAATGCAACAAACGCCTTACACCATATTATTCTGCCGCAATACAAATTATACAACCATGGAAGATGGGCTGTACATTTAAGGTCTACCGGTGAATTTATTGGCTGGTGTGGTTTCAAGTACATAAAAGAAAACGATGAAATTGATTTAGGTTATCGTTTTAAAGAAGAATATTGGGGAAAAGGGTTTGGCTTTGAAGCAGCTTCCGCAACACTTGATTATGGGTTTAAGATACTGCATTTGAAACACATTATCGCAAAGGCATTACCCGAAAATATTGCTTCCTGGAAAATTATGGAAAAGTGCCATATGCAATATACGGGTAAAGTAGCTGACGATGATGGATTGATGGTAAAAAAATATGAGTTGCATAATACTCAACTATAAATTTGATGTGCATCGAAAGTTCAGCTAATGATGCGTATTTTTTTATTCAACCTGTGCTGCTAATCGTCCTTAGATCCAACCCGCTTTACAACCATAAAGATTAAATTTGTATCCTTGCAATTTCCAAAATATCGTTATGAATGTGGCGCCGGTTTATAGTGGTAAAATTGATATGCTGCGTGTTTGCGTAATTATTCCAACCTATAATAATGCGAAAACGTTGGGTAGTGTGATTGCAGATGTATCCGCCTTCACTAATAACATTATTGTTGTGAATGACGGCGCTGATGATGCAACAGAAAACATTCTTGCAACCTTTCCTTTTATTCAAACAATCAGTTATAAAAAAAATGTGGGTAAAGGCTGGGCCTTGCGTAAAGGTTTACAACATGCAACAGCGCTTGGTTATAAATACGCTATAACTATTGATTCAGACGGGCAGCACTTTGCGAAAGATATACCTGTTTTTGTTGACAAACTCGAAGCATTGCAGGAAGATGCTATCATTATCGGTGCAAGAAATATGGAACAAAGTTCTGTACCGGGCAAAAGCAGTTTGGGGCATAAATTTTCCAATTTCTGGTTCAAAGTTGAAACAGGCATTAAGGCGCCGGATACCCAATCGGGTTACCGTTTATATCCTTTACAGCCATTAAGCAAAATGAGGTTTATAACACGCAAATATGAATTTGAAATTGAAGTGTTGGTTCGCAGCGCCTGGAAGGGAATAAAGATTGAATCAGTTCCTGTATCTGTTTATTATGCACCCAAAGAAACAAGGGTTTCGCATTTCAGGCCATTTAAAGATTTTACACGCATAAGCGTATTGAATACAATACTGGTATTGATAACTTTCTTTTATATAAAGCCGCGTGATTTCCTCAGGAATATTTTTAAAAAAAATCAATGGCGGAGTATCATTCATGACCAGTTATTGAACCCAAATGAGGGAGATAATGTAAAAGCTTTTTCCATTGCTTTTGGCGTATTTATGGGCATTATTCCCATCTGGGGTTTTCAATTGGTAACTGCTGTTTTTCTTTCAATTTTATTTAAGCTTAACAAGCCGCTGGTTGTTATTGCAGCCAACATCAGCATTCCCCCAATGATACCGCTGATCATTTTCTTAAGTTTTAAAATGGGTGGTATGTGGGTACAAAATAATGCCGTCGACCTGGAGCTGAATAAACAGCTAAGCCTTGCAAACATTTCTCAAAACCTGCAACAATATATTTGCGGAAGCATAACATTGGCTGTTATTGCTGCTATCATATTCGGCCTGGTTAGTTTTATTATGTTGAAAATTTTTAAACGCAAACACGCACCTGCCCTGTAAGTTTTAAGAGAGAATGGAAAAGTTTTTTACCCGGCTATATCATTACTTCAAAGCTCACCGCACGGCGCTTTTTATTACATTGTTTGTAAGTTTTGCCGTAATAGCTTTTTTTGCTTCACGCATACATTTTGAAGAAGATATTTCCAAAATACTGCCGCATGATAAAAAGATAGAAAAGCTGAATGAGGTTTTTCAAAATTCAAAGTTTGCAGACAAGCTTGTTGTAACCGTTTCTTTAAAGGATACAAACGCAACGCAACCTGACAGTCTTATAAAATATACTGATACGCTGGTGGCTCGTTTTAACCAGGCCTTACAGCCATACATCAGTAAAATAGATTATAAAGCAGATGATGACATTGCACTTTCAATGTTCAACACTATCAGCAATAATTTACCTGTTTATCTTGACGGTAAAGATTATAGAATAATCGACAGTCTTATTCAGCCTAAAACAATAAAACAAACACTGCAGCAGGATTTTAAAACATTGATATCACCGGCCGGGCTTGCTTTAAAAAATATGATAAGCAACGATCCTGTTGGTATTTCATTTATCGGTTTAAAAAAACTGCAAGGCCTTCAATATGACGATAATTACCAGCTCTATAACAATTACATTCTTACAAAGGATGAAAAACATTTATTGATTTTTATCATGCCGGCTTACCCGTCATCCAATACAGGTGAAAATGAAAAGTTTTTGCGGGGGCTTGACAACATCATTCGCAAAACGGTTCCGGATAATATAGATGTTTCCTATTTCGGTTCGGCCTCCGTTGCTGCCGGCAATGCCTTGCAACTGAGAAAAGATACGTTATATACGCAGGGCATAACCGTATTGTTTCTTGTTTTTTTCATCGGCTTTTATTTCAGGAAAAAATCCGCGCCGCTGCTTATTCTTCTGCCGGTTGTTTTTGGGGCTTTGTTTTCGCTGGCAATGATTTATTTTTTAAAAGGGAATATTTCTGTTATTGCATTGGGAACCGGGTCTGTGATACTTGGTATTGCAGTTAATTATTCATTGCATGTATTCAATCATTATCGCCACACGCACAACATTGAAGATGTAATAAAAGACCTTGCCTTTCCTTTAACGCTGGGAAGCTTTACAACCATCGGCGGTTTTTTATGCCTTGAGTTTGTACAGTCTGCGATACTGAAAGACCTCGGTTTATTCGCTGCTTTCAGTTTGATTGGCGCTGCCTTGTGTTCGCTTATTTTTCTCCCGCATTTCATTCAAACAAAAAACACAACAGGCATACACCGGCATGAAGATTCATTTATTGATAAACTCGCCGCCTATCATCCTGAACGCAGTAAACTGCTTTTAGTATTCATCGGCATACTTACCGTTGTGTTTGCCTTCAAGGCAGGTGATGTGCAGTTTGAAGCAGACATGACGCAGGTGAATTATATGTCTGATAACTTAAAAAAAGCAGAAAAAAAGCTTGATGCCATCAATCAATTTTCTCTGCGTTCCGTATACGTTGTTTCAGATGGAAATAATTTGAATGAAGCATTGGAGAACAGTGAAAAACTTGCAGTGGTTATTGACTCGCTTCAGCAAAAAAATATTATCAAAAAGTCGTCGGGTGTTTCTTCGCTGATCATTTCAGATTCATTGCAGCAAAAACGTATTGCTTTATGGAATGCGTACTGGACGCCGGAAAAAAAACAGCATCTTTTGGAAACGCTCGGGGAAGAAGGAAAAACGCTTGGCTTTTCCGCAACGGCGTTTGATAATCTCAGATCGCTCTTAAATAAGCAATACCGTACAATCAAGCCTGCGGAACTGTCTGAAATAAAAAAAACTTTTTTGGACGATTACATTAATGAAAAACCGGGAGCAGCAAACGTTGTTACGCTCTTAAAAGTTTCGCCCGGAGATAAGCCGCTTGTATATACAACATTTGAAAACATTCCCAACGTAACTATCCTCGACAAACAATACCTCGCCGATACAATGGCGCGTATTGTGAATGCCGATTTCAACAGCATTACCATCATGTCGTCATTGCTTGTATTTATTGTATTGCTGGTAACGTATGGCCGCATTGAACTGGCGCTCGTTTCATTCATACCCATGTTTATTTCCTGGGTATGGATTCTTGGTATAATGGCCATTACCAAAACAGAATTCAACATCATCAATATCATTGTATCTGCCCTTATCTTCGGCCTGGGCGATGATTACAGCATCTTCATTATGGATGGTTTGCTGCAACAGTATAAAACAGGTAAAAAAAATCTTTCATCATTCAAATCGTCTATTTTTCTTTCAGCCATAACAACGGTTGCGGGCCTTGGTATTTTGATTTTCGCAAAGCATCCGGCATTAAGATCAATCGCATTTATTTCTGTAATTGGCATGGTTTGCGTTGTGCTGGTATCGCAGGTGTTGATACCTTTTCTTTTTAATATCCTCATCACCAACAGAACAAAAAATAAATACCTGCCGTGGACATTGTGGAGTTTTTCGTCAACCATTTTTGCATTTGCCTATTTTGCGCTGGGAAGTATTTTAATGATACCCATCGGAATCATCATAATAAAGCTTAATCCTTTTAATAAAGAAAAAGGAAAGCTTGTTTATCATCTTATCTTTTCAAAGTTTGTATGGTCGCTCGTGTACATCATGGGTAATATTAAAAAAGTAATTAATACTCCGTATAAAGAAGATTTCTCAAAGCCAGCCGTTATTATTTGCAATCATCAATCTTTTCTTGATATTTTATGGATGGCAATGCTGCATCCAAAATTTATTTTGCTTACCAACCGCTGGGTATGGCGTTCACCTGTATTTGGCATTGCTATCCGTATGGCAGATTATTACCCCGTTGCAAAAGGCATTGAGAACAGCGTTGAATTGCTGCGTGACAGGGTGAAGAACGGTTATTCAATTGTGATCTTTCCCGAAGGAACAAGATCGGTTGACTGGAAGATCAAGCGGTTTCATAAAGGTGCTTTTTATCTCGCAGAACAATTAAATATTGATATTCTGCCCATCGTCATTGATGGTTCAGGTTACACTTTAACGAAGAATGATTTTTTATTAAAAGACGGGTTGATCACACTTACTTTTTTAGGGCGGATTAAACCAACCGATACTTCATTCGGAACTAATTACAGCGAGCGGGCAAAAAACATCAGCCGTTATTTTAAAAGAACCTTCGAAGAGTTAAAGATCAAAAACCATACTCCGGCACATTTTAAGCAACAGCTTATTTATAATTATATTTATAAAGGCCCTGTGCTTGAATGGTATTTACGGGTTAAGCTTAGGCTTGAAAAAAACTATGAGCTGATCAATTCACTTATCCCGAAACACGGCAGGATCTTAGACATCGGTTGTGGCTATGGGTATATGGATTATGCTTTATATTTTGCTTCAGAACAACGAAGGATTACGGGTATAGATTATGATGAAGAAAAAATCCAGGTTGCAAATAATTGTTTCAGCAAAGATGAAAATATAGATTTTATTGCCGCTGATGCATCAGATTTTACATTTGAAAATTATGATGCCGTTATTATGAGTGATGTGTTGCATTATATTGATGCGGATGCACAAAAAAGGCTTGTGGAAAAATGCTGCAACAGTTTGAACGATGGCGGCCTGCTGCTTATTCGCGATGCAAATGCAGATTTAAAGAAACGGCATTTTTATACAAAGCTTACCGAGTTTCTCTCAACAAAACTTATCGGCTTTAATAAAACTTCGGCCAACGGCCTTAGTTTTTTTTCAGAACAATTGATTAAAAGCATTGCCCTGGAAAACAATATGAGCTGTGTTGAAATCGACAATACAAAATACACATCGAACATTATGTATATTTTGAAAAGAAAAAATGCAGTTTTGCTGAACAGCAATTCTGAAATTACAGTGAACAGCAGTGATGAATGATTTTGATATTATAATAATTGGCAGCGGTATGGGCGGCCTTGTATGTGGTGATCTGCTTTCGAAGGAAGGTTACAATGTTTGCGTGGTTGAAAAGAATAAGCAAATAGGCGGCTGTTTGCAAACTTTTGTAAGAGACAAAGTGATTTTTGATTCGGGCGTGCATTACATTGGCGGGCTTTCAAAAGGAGAGAACCTTTACCAGCTGTTTCAGTACCTCGGTTTGATGGATAAGCTAAAGCTGCAGCGCATGGATGAAGATGCATTTGACAAGATCATCATCAGCAACGATGAACATGAATATCCTTTGGCACAAGGCTATGATAATTTCATAGCAAAACTTACGGAACATTTTCCGGGAGAAAAGAATGCTATAGTTGCGTATTGCGATAAAATAAAGGAAATATGCAGTAAATTTCCTTTATACAATCTTGATGAAAAAGGCGGCTATGAAGACAAGCAAAGCATACTCGATATTGATACCAAAACTTTTATTGAATCACTTACTGCCAACGGGAAATTGCAGGCTGTGCTTGCAGGCAATAACGTTTTATATGCAGGTATTGCAAACGAAACGCCGTTTTATGTGCATGCGCTTATTTTAAACAGTTATATCCAAAGTTCCTGGAAGTGTGTTGATGGCGGTTCGCAGATTGCGAGGCTGTTTGCAAAAAATATCCGCGGCCGCGGTGGAACAATAATGCGCAATACTGCCGTAACAAAAATTGTTGAAGAAGGCGGGCAGGTTACGCATGTGCAATTGCAGGATGGCACAAAGCTGCGCGCAAAATACTTTGTTTCCAATCTTCATCCGGCAAAAACAATTGAACTTACAGAAACGAATTTGTTTAAGCGGGCATATAAGGCCCGGATACAAGATTTAAAAGATACCATCTCCTGTTTTATTGTGAACCTGGTTTTGAAAAAGGATTCCTTCAGTTACCATTCATGTAATTATTATTATCATAAAGAGGGTTATCTATGGCAGCAGGCTGATTATACTGCAGAGAACTGGCCTTTGGGTTATGCCTTATTTTTTTCTGCTTCTTCAAAGCATAAAGAATACGCTGACGGGCTCACCATTTTTACATACATGCGCTATGAAGATGTAGAGCAATGGCATGATACTTTCAACACCGTTTCATTTGAGGAAAGTCGCGGAGAATCTTATGAATTATTTAAAGAGCAAAAAGCCGGAAAGCTGATCGACCTGGTTTGTAAAAAATTCCCTGCGTTGAAGAATTGCATTCAATCTTATTATACTTCCACACCGCTTTCTTTCAGGGATTACATTGGTACAGATAATGGTTCGTTATACGGCATTGCAAAAGATCATAAAGAACCTTTAAAAACGTTTATATCACCACGAACCAAAATAAGCAATCTTTATCTTACAGGTCAAAACCTTAACCTTCATGGTGTGCTGGGTGCTGCAATAAGTGGCATTGTTACTGCAACAGCTTTAACCGGTAATAATGATATAATAAAAAAGATAAAAGATGCTTAGAACAAACCGGTTGGCAAGACGGATTTTGCGTGTTGTTGGTGTTATATGTTTATTGTTTGTTTTACTGGCTGTATACCTGGTTTGGGTATCTAACATCAAACCTCCGGCAATAACAGACACATCTGTTGAGCAATTGCAAAGAGTGCAACAGGATGGCAGCTTTTATACTTTAAACAACAACTGGTTCCGCAAAAGCAATTCGGGTCTATATGAAATGTATGTTGAAGGCACGCCATTTGAGCGCGGCGTTATCAATGGAAAACTCAGCAAGGAACTCGTGCAGAGCCAGGAAGATTATTTTGCAGAGCAGTTGAACAAAATGATACCCTCATCGTTCTACCAGCATTTCTTGAAATATTTTATTGGCTGGTTCAACCGCAAATTACCTGATAATATAACGGAAGAATACAAGGAAGAAATTTATGGTGTCTCACAATCAGCTTCGGGCAAGTATGATTATATCGGTACAAATTATGAACGATTATTAAATTATCACGCGGCGCACGATATTGGCCACGCTTTGCAAAATATGGCATTGGTCGGCTGCACCTCGTTTGGTACATGGGGCGCTATGAGCCAGGACAGTACCATGATCATCGGCCGCAATTTTGATTTTTATGTGAACGATGATTTTGCAAAGAATAAGATCATTTTGTTTTGTAATCCTGTACAGGGGCATAAATTCATGTCGGTTAGCTGGGGGGGGTTTATAGGCGTTGTTTCAGGTATGAATGATAAAGGTTTAACAGTAACCATCAATGCCGATAAATCAGAAATTCCAACCTCATCTGCAACACCGGTTTCATTGGTGGCGAGGGAAATTTTACAATATGCTGAAAACATAAACCAGGCTATTGCAATTGCGCAAAAAAGAAAAATGTTTGTGTCTGAATCTTTTTTAATTGGCTCAGCACAAGATAAGAAAGCGGTGATCATTGAAAAAACACCGGATACATTGGCTGTATACGATCCGCAACGCAATTATATTTTATGCGCCAACCAGTTTCAAAGCGATGCATTGAAAAATTCCGATGCCAATAAAGTGCAGCTAAAGGAAAATGCTTCACCTTTTCGTTATCAACGCCTGTCGCAATTGATGGAACAGAACGGGCAAAATACCGTTGTAAAAACAATTGCAATTTTAAGAGACCACAATGGCTTGAATAACGCTGATATCGGTTTGGGCAATGAAAGAACAATGAACCAGTTCATGGCGCATCATTCCATTGTTTTTGAACCGGAGAAATTAAAGGTTTGGGTTTCCACTTCCCCCTGGATGCTGGGAGAGTTCGTTTGTTATGATCTAAATAAAGTTTTTGCGTTAAAAGGCCTCATAACCGATACTGAAATTTATGACAGTGCATTAAATATTCCGGCTGATGGTTTTTTACAAACGCCTCAATTTAAAAATTTTGAGCGCTACAGGCATTATGCACAACTATTATCCAACGGCAAAGATGTAAATACGGATGATATGGTTGCCGCGAACCCTGAATACTATCATGCGTATGTGCTTGCCGGCGATTATTGGTATAAAAAAGAACAATGGCAAAAGGCGTTAGGCTATTACCAAACTGCATTGACAAAAGTTGTTGCAACAAAACCTGAAGAAGACCGCATAAAACAACAAGTGGGAGCCTGCCGTAAAAAATTATCATCATGATTTTTGGCATAGGAACCGATATTATGGAGGTTGAACGCATAGGCGCTAAAATTGAGAAAGAAAATGGCTTCAGGGAATTCGTGTTTTCGCAGAAGGAAATTCAATACTGCGAAAGCAAAACACATAAATACGAACATTATGCAGCCAGGATGGCTGCTAAGGAAGCGCTTGGCAAAGCTTTGGGCAGCGGATGGCTTTCGGGCACAAACATTAACGAAGCAGAGATTTTGAATGATGAAAACGGAAAACCTTTTTTCAATTTTTCAGGTGTAACAGCAGCCACTATTGCAACAATGCGCCTTGCATCAATTCACGTTTCTCTTTCTCATACAAAGCAATTTGCAACAGCAGTAGTTATTATTGAAAAAGACTAACAGATAAATTATGTTTTGCAGAAAAAATTAGTCAGCATTTGAATGTTGTGGCTCTTTACCGGGGTGGCCGCCATTAATAACAAATTGCACCTGTATAAAGTTTTTGCCACTGCCGCCATCGCTCGTGCGGTAATCAAATTGCCTTATGAAGCCTGTATGTAAAGAAATGCTTTTTGTAAACATGTACCCAAGGCCGCCAAAAATTCTGTTGCGTATAAAATAAGGCTCTTTATTCGTGAAGAACACTTCATCATAAACAGGTATGTACACTGTTTTGGCAGTGAGTGTAGCATGGTTAAGCGGTAAAAAAGCAAAAAGCCGGTAGCGGAAACGCATGAAAAAATCACTGTTTATCCAGCGCTCTTCAACGCGGTAGCGATGTTCGAATTTTATACGGCTCACATAATTCACCATTATGAATTGTTGCCATATGCGGTATTCATTTGCCGTAACCGGTTTCTCAAAATTGCCGGGAAATGTGTATGTTTTATAATTGCCCAGGCCCAAAAAAACAGCGCTTTTATCGGTAATGTTATAGCCCGCACCCAGCTTCAATTCATGATAATAAAAATCGTCGGCAAGCTGCTGGCTGCGCACCTGGACTTCACCGTATAAAAAAACTTTTTTGTTGAAATAATAGTTATAATTAAAAATATTCCATCCGCCCAAAGCATCGTTTTGCGCAGACAACGTTTCAGAGCAGCAAACCGGCAGCAGAAGCAGCAATATTCTAAAAACCAGGCTTTTTTTCAAACAGAAAAATTTCACAATGATAACACTAAATTAAGATTGAGAAACTCAGGAAGTTCTATTTATTCCGGCATTCTGCCCAGTCACCTGCTTCGCTTTTAGCGGCTCTCTGTAATTCATAGAGGCCGCAATATACTCGGGCAGTTAAATGCATTAATATCTTTGCAGTATGAAAATGAAGAATGAGGATCTTAAAAAGATCACAGCGATAAAACAATACCTGCTTGATCCGCCCGTAAGTTTCAGGTTATATGATTATGCGATCACTTATTTACAAGACGCTGTTGAAGTTTTGAATGCCTATCCGGATGCTGCGCAAACCATTGAAAACCTTCAGCAAACTTTACAGCAATTGCAGGAAAAAAGCATCGCAACAGAAGATCTGCGAAACGAATTAAAAGAAACCGGTAAAAAACTCAGTAGCCTCACCAACAAGTAAACAGGCATATTGCGCAGGGTAACATTTAAATTTAAACGTTAAACATTTGCACTTACCCCTGTGCGAACTTGTAAACTCCCAAACATATATAACTTTGCCGCATGCAGGTATATTGCAATTCACTTACGGCCTACAGCCGTTTAAAAACCCGTGAAGTAAAGATCGGTGACCTTTTATTGGGGAATTTACACCCGGTGCGTGTGCAGACAATGACCACCACCGACACAATGGATACTATCGCAACTGTAGAACAATCCATTCGTTGCATTGAAGCAGGCGCCGAACTGGTGCGCATAACAGCGCCTTCAAAAAAAGAGGCAGAAAATTTACTCAATATAAAAAATGAATTGCATCAACGCGGGTATAAAACACCGTTGGTTGCCGATATTCATTTTACACCCAATGCCGCAGAAATTGCAGCCCGCATTGTTGAAAAAGTAAGGGTGAACCCCGGCAATTATGTTGACAAAAAAAAGTTTGAACAGATTGAATACACCGATGCAGAATATGCAGAAGAAATAGACCGTATCCGCGAACGTTTTACGCCACTCATTAAAATTTGTAAACAATATGGTACGGCGATGCGTATCGGCACCAATCATGGTTCTTTGAGCGACCGCATCATGAGCCGTTACGGCGATACGCCCATGGGCATGGTTGAAAGCGCCATGGAATTTTTACGTATTGCAAGAGATGAAAACTATCACAACATTGTATTGAGCATGAAGGCAAGCAACACACTTGTAATGGTACAGGCTTACCGTTTGCTTGTTAACACCATGTTCGAAGAGTTTCATGAAATCTATCCTTTGCATCTTGGCGTTACAGAAGCCGGTGACGGTGAGGACGGAAGAATAAAAAGCGCTGTTGGTATTGGCACTTTAATGGAAGACGGCTTAGGCGATACCATACGTGTATCATTAACCGAAGACCCGGAGTTCGAAATACCCGTTTGTAAAGACCTGGTAAAACGCTACGAAAACCGCAGCCATCATTCGCCTGTAAAGGATTTGCTGCACAACATTTCAGATAAGATCAGGTCCACTGTTCACCGTTCTCCGTCCACAGAAGGCCGGTCAGCAGTTAATGGCCAGCGGTTGACCTTACCATACAACCCGTTTGAATATAAGCGTCGCCAGGCACATGAAGTGATTAACATGGGTGGAACGTTGGTGCCGGTTGTTGTGGCCGATTTCATGCAGAAAGAGAAAATACAAGCGGAAGATTTAAGTGCCATTGGTTATAACTACGATGCGGCAACAGACAAATGGAATATTGCCGATTCGGCAGCCGATTATATTTATACAGCCGGCAAAACTTTAGACTTTCACTTGCCCGGCACACTAAAGGTTATTTGCAACGCAAAAGCCTGGTTAGCGGTCCAGGGTTCCCTTTCCGCTGGCGAGGGACATAGTGAGGCTTTCCCTTTATTTGAAGGTGTTGAATACCTGGAAGTGACTGAAAAATCACCCAGGCAAAACTTTATTGCCTTTGATGTGCACACCATCGACCATGAAATAAAAGAAAGAATATTTGACCTTGTTGCCACCGATGTTACGGCAGTGTTGTGTTTGTATTCAACCAACAAACATAGCATGGCCGATGTACGCCGCAATATTATTGAGCTGATGGAGCGCAACATAAAAACGCCGGTTATCATTTGTGTTGAAAGCCATTGCGCTTCGGTTGATGAGCAGCTTATACAATTTTCTGCTGAAGCCGGTGCATTGTTGCTGGATGGTTTCGGCGACGGCATCTGGCTGATGAACGACCCGAAAAAAATGCACAATACAAAACTCAGCGGGCGCAATTACCTGCCTGTTTCGAATAACCACCAGTTTCTGAATGCCTCCTCATTCTCCATATTGCAGGCAGCCCGCACGCGTATTTCAAAAACGGAGTACATCAGTTGCCCGAGCTGCGGCAGAACTTTGTTCGACCTGCAGGAAACCACGGCAAAGATCCGCGCGGTAACCAATCATTTAAAGGGCGTAAAAATTGCTATCATGGGTTGCATTGTAAATGGCCCCGGTGAAATGGCCGATGCAGATTTTGGTTATGTGGGCAGCGGTGTGGGCAAGATAACTTTATACAAAGGCAAAGAAGTTATCAAACGCAATGTTGACAATAACGTGGCGGTTGATGAACTGATAGCGCTTATAAAAGACAACGGCGCCTGGGTTGAACCGGTGTAGGATTGCAAACGCTACGGCGTTTGCTTCCTGGTATCATTTCAAATAAATTTTTGCTATTTCTATCATAAGTAACAGTTCCTTTTATTTTTGTTTGTTACTTTCTTTTCTTGAAAAAAGAAAGTAAGAAATTTTGGTCAGAGGAGGGTCTTCATCCCAAGCCTTTTGTGCAAAGCAACTAGACCCTGCGTTTAATTGTTGGATTTATACTGAAAAGACGCGGGATCTCATCCTTTTTACATTAGCAAGCTATAAAGACCCCTGCTGCGAAAGAGCTTGTGTAAGGGGTGATTTATTTTGGAACGGCGGGTAATTTAACCTTAAACCGATAGCCTGCTGCTATTTCATTGCCTGCAAATAATCTCATCACAAGAAACCTTTGGCGCTGCAACAGCAACTCTCCTTATATACCTTTCCTGCTAATTACTTTAATTTTATAAACATCTTTAAACAAAAAAGATACTTACGGAATGTATTTCGTTTTCTTACGGCCAGCAATAATTTGTAGTTTCTGAAAAAAGTAATCATTCGCAGGAAGTTGTTGGGCACAGAAAAACTGCTGTAGCTTTTATTGAGATTATAAAGCACTTTCTTTTCCTTTTGCAGCGTATCCGGGCAGATCTCATAAAAAAGTGCAAGGCGTTTTCGCGCATCTTCTACCTGCTTCTTCCTTTTTTTAGCTTTGTCTTGCTGGCTGTTTTTTTGTTTTTTAACCTTCCCGGCAATACCTCCAAGAACACCAAACTGATTACTATCATGCTGGCGGTATAAGGCGAGTGCTTCAGGCAAAAACTTAACGCCTCCCTTTATTGTTCCATTGTAAGCAAGCCACCAATCATGTGTAACATATTCGGGAAATATGGGCGCAGAAAGGTAAAGAGAACGCCTAAACATCCAGGTATGTCCATAAACATTGCTGAATACCGCATAATTAAGGCAATTGGTATAGGTCTTACATACAAATACGTCAGAAACTTTTTTACCTGTTTGCTCCAGGTTTTCATGCACAATGAACGAATCAGTGTACACTGCGGGATACGCTCCTATTTCTTCTACTTTACGCATGATATTCTGAGGTAGCCAATAGTCATCCTGGTCGCACATAGCGATGTATTCACCAGTGCACAAACTAACTGCTTTCTCAAAGTTTTTTATAAATCCCAAATTGCTTTCATTAACATACACTTTAATATGCGGATGCAGCAAACTGTACTGTTGTAATAGCTCAACTGTCTTATCAGTACTTTTGTCATCCACTGCTACGATCTCCAGGTGAGGATAGGTTTGGGCTAATAAGGAATCCAATAAAACCTGCAGGTATTGTTCTCCATTGTGGGTAGCTAAAGCAATAGAAACAAGCTTTGACGAATCAGTTAATGCCATTGGTTAATAATCTTTGTTAATCCCAGCTATTTAATATTGAAAATACGCAGGGTCGCATGCTGCTCACATTAGCCAGGCGTTTTTACTATGTTACCTTTGTTTTTTTACTTTGAATTTTGATAAACTTTTCAATCATTTTTTAAACTCGTATAAAGCTATCTAATGTTTGCAAATTACTGAAAGCATTTCCAAGCGTATTATTAAAGTAGCAATAAACACTTTTTCCTTCGCTGAGCCACTGCTTTATATGTTGTGCATATTTTGATAAAAGCTTATCGTCATAACTGCCGCGATAATTTTTTTCAGTACCATGGAGTCTTAAATAAACTGTACCGTTTACTGCTAATAAAGGAGTCGCAGATGCTGCCAGATCGTGCACTACAAAACTAAAATTATATTGTTTCAGTAATTCAAATGTTTTATCATTATACCAAATCTTATTTCTGAATTCCGCTGCGAGTTTCCATTGCTTTTTTTTATTCATTGCGCAAAGAAGCTTGAACAGCTTTTCGAGTTGGTCAATATCGTCAAGCTTTAAAGAAGGCGGAAGCTGTACCAATATGCACCCTTTTTTTTTGCCAACATTATTTACTGTTGTCATAAAAAGCATTATCTCTTCACTGTCAAACTTGAGCCCTTGTGAATGACTTACGCTTTTTGATAGCTTGAATGTGAATTGAAAAGTGTCTGGCACAGTTTCTCTCCACTTTATTATAGTAGATGGTCCAGGTAATTTCTTGAACGAGCTATTGATCTCAATGCTGTTGAATATAGAAGCATAATATTCTAACCGGGCCTTACCCTGAAATTTTTCGGGATACAGTGCTTGCGGAACAGGAAGTACAAGTCCACTAATGCCCGAAAAATAGTTATTAAGAAATGAAGCAGGCATGTTAACTGATATCCAATTCTGTGCCCTTATTTTTCTCTTACGCTTTGTTTAAGGAACTCATTAACGTTCTAAAACTCTCCAGTGCACTTTCTAAATTTTCTACAATATCTTCCGCTAATTCATCAGGATCGGGTAAGTTATCTAAATCTGCAAGTGATTTATCTTTTATCCAGGTTATATCGAGTGAAGTTTTATCACGGTTGATGATGTCATCGTATGTATATTTTCTCCAGCGACCATCAGCATTGGCTTCGCTCCATGTTTCTTTTCGTTGGAAGCGATTGGATGGATTATAGCAGGTGACAAAATCTTTGAGGTCATCAAAACTGAGTTTATTTTTCTTGAGTGTGTGATGGATGTTGGTGCGGTAGTCGTATATCCATATTTCTTTTGTCCACGGGTCTTTTGATGCAGGTTTGTTGTCAAAGAAAATTACGTTTGCTTTTACACCATGCGCATAAAAAATTCCTGTTGGTAAACGAAGTATGGTATGCAGGTCAGTTGTCTCCAACAATTTTTTTCTGACTGTTTCTCCGGCACCGCCTTCAAACAAAACATTATCGGGAACAACAACAGCAGCTTTGCCATCGCTCTTCAACATCGTCCTGATGTGTTGTACAAAGTTGAGTTGCTTGTTGCTGGTGGTTACCCAAAAATCCTGGCGGTTGTAGGTAAGGTCTTCTTTTTCTTCTTCACCTTCTTCATTGGTGAATGTCATGCTGCTTTTTTTACCAAAGGGTGGATTGGCCAACACATAATCATAACGGTTGCCTGTATCTGCAATGAGTGCATCTGTAAGTGATATGAAATTCTCCGAGTCTATGTCACCAATGTTATGCAGGAATAAATTCATTAACGCCAGCCTTCTTGTACTTGCAACAATTTCATTTCCGAAAAATGTATGGTACTTTAAAAATTTCCGTTGGTCTTTATCCAAATCCTGTGAAGCCAGAAAATCATACGCTGCTAAAAAGAAACCGCCTGTACCGCATGCAGGGTCTGCAATGGTTTTCTTTGGTTGAGGACGCACACACTCTACCATTGCTTTAATGAGTGCTCTTGGTGTAAAGTATTGTCCTGCGCCACTTTTGGTGTCTTCTGCATTTTTCTCGAGCAGGCCTTCATAGATCTCTCCTTTTACATCTGTGCCCATCATTACCCATTGCTCATCATCTATCATGTCAATGAGCTTATACAGTTTTGCGGGGTCTTGTATCTTGTTCTGGCTCTTGGTGAATATCTGGCCGAGTATGCCTCTTTGCTGACCAAGCTCTCTTAATAACATGGTATAATGTGCTTCGAGCTCTGCGCCTTTTAATGCTGTAAGACTTTGCCAGTTGTATGCTGCCGGAATATTTAGTTTGCGGTTGTATGGCGGCTTTGCATACTCATCTGCCATTTTTAAAAATAAGAGATACGTTAATTGCTCGAGATAGTCTCCGTAACCAACACCATCGTCGCGAAGTGTGTTGCAGAATGACCAGACTTTGGATATGATTTGATTAGTTGACATTAAATTCTTTTTTTAAAATTTGATACACCTCTTCATAAAAATCTTCATAAAAATTACCATTATTGAAGGCGCATGACACTTCCTTAATGTCAACTTTTAAACTTTCAAGCATCTCTAACTGATCGCGTTTTAATAAAAGCTCATAAGATGGCACATAATAAACGATCTTGTTGTTAATACAATTTTGACGAGCAGAAAATGCAGCTCTAAAATTTAATAACCACCAAATATGCGTTTCAAATAATCCTAAATCCAAACCAACAATATGAACATTATGCGTAAAGAAAAATGATATCCACTTATCGGGATTAGTAGAACTTAATTCTTGCAAAGCGTTAGCAACAATTGATTTTTCGTTATAATGTTCTGCTTCAAAATACTGCAAGATTCTGCTTATATAACCTATGTATTGGTCGAATCCAAGCATAATTGATTGTTCAGGATATTCACTTTCTACATCAACCAATACACCATTGTTAAGTTCTCCGTGAATATGCCAAATACATTTATCATTTACCTTGTTATATCTTGTCAGGCTATATTTTTTTTCCTTTAATCGCAGATTATCATTCTTTTTGGTAAAATTTTCATCAAGCGCTTTTTCCAAACAATAATCGTAGTTCGTAGTTAAAATGTTTTGCACTGTCAAGCTCACAAACTTTTTATGAATATTACCTGGACTAAGTTTTGCGGCAATTAAATCTCTTACAATTTTTTTTAATTGTTTTACGTTGCTACGCGTAGCGCCATCTTTCATTTTATGCGAAATTTCTTCAAATAGAAATGTCAAAGGTTTATTTCCTATTCTAACATTTTTTACCTCTGATCTTTCAATAAGATTCTTTAAAAGATCTTCCCAACTTAAACCCGCAAGATTAACTCTATTGATGCCGTTGCCGATCAGTAGTGCCGATTCATTTCTGTAGGCATTTCTTATAGCATCAGCGAATTTTTTTTCAATTTTTCTATTGGGCATTTTTCAGATTCTTCAATTAATTAAGTTTTGATTTACAAGCATTCTAATTTTAAACAAATGAAAATAAGTAAGTTGCTCTAAGTAATCTCCATAGCTTACACCATCATCACGAAGTGTGTTGCAGAATGACCAAACTTTGGATATGATTTGATTAGTTGACATGAATTATGTTATTTTCAACGTATAACCTTTTTCTTTCAACTTTTGTGGAATTTCTTCAAGAATGTCAAGCCCCCCTGTCATTGCTGTTCTCAATTTTTTGTTTACTTCAATCGCTTGTTTGATTGTTTTAGGTCTATGACTACAAGCGTTTCTATCGTCAGCGAAACCGCGACATTTGCCGAGAATGCCATTGTCTATAACATTTTCACGCATTAGATCCTCTACTAATGTAGCAAATGCATAGTGTTTTCCTTTTGCTGGAGGAAATCCGCCTTTAGTTAAAGTATTCTTCTTTTTGGCTTGATATCCTAAATGAATTATTATATTCCCGATTACTTGACCGAGTTCCTGTACCCCATGACGAGGGTCACCATTAATATATAACTCATAAGCTTTTTGAACGTCTGACTGAATTTTTTTATTAAACTGGGAATACTTTGGTGGTGGAAAATATAAAGGCACATCAATACCTTGACACTGAAATGTTCCCGTGTTATCGTCATTAATAGAAACTAGACCGCATCCATAACGCTTAACTTCATTTGACTCTTTGATAAAATCAATTTGAGGAATTGTGTGGTTTGATGGATGCGCAACAATTATTCTTACAGGAATACCTGACGTACTTATATCTCCGAATGCACTTCTAATTATAATTGGCATAGGAGTTTCATGAACTTCACATGCAACATATCCGGCATTATTCTTCCAAAGTAAAGTAGGTTGCCAGCCAATTGTAGAATCAATCGGCGATTCAATTATTGGATCTCCTAAATTATATCGCGTTTTAATTACTGTAATAGCCGCATCTGCAATTTTATGTAGATGAGCGGGCAATAATTTATATTGACTCATACTCATCTAGAATTTGATTTATTAAGGATCTTAATCTTTTTAAAGCATCTATTACGTCAACATCTTTTCTTTCATTATCACTCAAATTTTCAATTTGCGAAATTGTATTCTCAATAGATGAAATAAATCTTTTCTCAGTATACAAATTACCTACTGTAGAGTTGTAGACATCTACTATGCTTGAATGATTATCACCAAAAACTTTTAATAGTGCTCTCCTAGATTTTTCAGGTTCATACTGCACATTTTTATGTGCAGTAGCAAGTTTTCCAATCTGTCTGAAATCAACTAGATTTCTAATTATACCCTTTCTATATTTTGAAATTAAATTGTCTCTAACATCGTCAACATCTTCTATCAATTGGGGGAAGTTTCGCCTTACCGTTTTTAGCGAATTTTCCATCTCAATGAAAAAATCTTCAGTTAATTTTTGTTTACTCTTCGGTATCTCAAGCTCTCTTTTTATCGCTTCCTTATATTTGTCCGGCAATTCAATCAAAAGCTTACACCTTCTAATTGTTGAACGATTTAAACCTGTGTATTCACTTAACTCAATCTCATTAGGAACCTTATTTAAATTTCTTGTCAGAAGGTCGATAACCTTTGTAATTTTATTTGCTATAGTAAACAAATCCCATTGCTCTCTCAGAGAATGGATATTAAACATCATCAGCAAGTTTTCTAGTTCACTCGGTTTCGGTTGTATTATCGCTGGTATTGTTTTAAGGTTTAATTTTTTACTAGTTCTCCATCTGCGTTCACCATCGATTATTACGTAATTATCGCGGTCTTGATAAACAGAGATAGGAACTTGAATTCCGTGCTTTTTAACGGAAATTAACAGGTTATCAAGTTCCTCCTGCCGAAAATAGATTCTCGGATTGTCCGGATTAGGACCTATTCTTTCGACAGGTATATCTCTCAGTTTATTTTTAGCTTCCATGATATTTTATTAAAGACAATTGGTAATTATCAATTCTGAAATTCTTTGTCTCGAAGTCATTTTGCCACTGACCGTGCTAAATCTTTCAATTTCTAGATGCTTCCCAATATTTATATAAAGTCTCTTTATCGAATCATGAAAAGCATTAGTCATTATAAAATATGCCTGCTTCTCAATTAAGGTTTTTACTGCCTCACATAACCGTTCTTGATCTGCCCATAAAAAAAGCTTTTGATTATATTCTATAAACCCATTTTTATTATGTGCAACGGTATAAGGGGGGTCTAAAAAAACAAAGTCGCCTTTTTTTACTTTTTTTATGGCTTTGTCAAAATCAAGACATGAGATTTCTACACCTTGGAGCGCCATGTGAAAACTTGTAAAACGATCTACATCCACAATTGGAATTTTTCGAAAGCCGTATGGCACGTTAAACTTGCCACCTTGATTTACTCGATACAATCCATTAAAGCAAGTTCTATTTAGATAATAAAAGCGAGCAGCAATTTCAAGTTTTGTATTAGGTTGCCATTCTCTAACTACATAATATTCTTTCTCTAAATTTTTAAAATCACCGAGCAAGTTTAATAATTCGTCAAGATTATCTTTCACTTCCTGATAAAAAAATATCAACTCTTGATTAATGTCTGAAATATATTTTTTTCCTGTGGGAGAAAGATTGAAAAAAACTGAGCCTCCTCCAATAAAAGATTCATGATAATCTCCGTATTGCATAGGCATAATGGATTTAATTTGTTCAACCATCCAATTCTTACCCCCTGCCCATCTCAACAATGTGTTACTTATTGCCGCGCTATTCATAATATGAGCCTTTTTCTAATAGATATTTTTAAATAGTATATTTATATTGTACAGCTTCATTTATACATCAATTTCCCCTCAAACGCCTTCTTTAAAATACTTTGTCTTAATGCTTCTGCTTGTTGCAGGCTGTTGTTAATTGTTTCTTCTAATTTATCTGCTACACTTAAACGGCTTTCGATTTCCTGAACAATTTGTTTTTGTTCTTCATAAGGAGCAATAGGAACTTCTATTGTGCCAATTCGAGCAAGCGCCAATTTTCCCAATGTTGCAGAAAGAATTTTATTTTGAATCTGTTGTTGACAATTGTGCGAATTGATCCACAGTGATAAATACTTGTTGTAAACATTTTTCAAGTCAATAATCTTCGCTGCATTTTCGGTAAGTATTGCGTTTCCTAGATTCATCGGAATTACTCCCGCATCTCCTATGCATGCGCCGACAATGGTTATGTAGACCTCTCCTCCATTAACTCGATAATTGTATAATGCATTATATGTTTCTTGCTTAATAAAAACTTTTTTATTCTTAACTGTTCCATCTTTTAGGTTGCCGGCCATTATGTACATATAATCGGTTGGAGGTTCAGAGTAAGTATGTTTTGGCGGTAATCGTTTTCCTCCTTTTATTTTTCCAATATCGTTTATAGTAACCAATTTCCATCCTTTCAGCAATTCACCATCTTGCACATTTTCATTTGTAAGCTTTCCTTCAAATGCCCATTTAAGAACGCTTTGACGATATACTTTTAGTTGTTGTTGTGCTGTTTTGAGTTGTTCTATGCCTTTGTCTAATTCGCTGAATAGTTCTTCTAATTTGGAAACTATTCTGTTTTGCTCTCCAAACGGTGCAAGAGGAATTTTTAGGGAACGAAATTTTGTCACATTAAACGCCGGTTGCGCTGTTGCGGTGGAAATTGATTTTAGCTTTTTTTGAAAACCAGAATAATTCAAATAGAAAAATACGTAATTGAAATTGACTTTCTTTGACAGAGTAAACTTTAAAAGGTTAGCTGGAATTATTGCGGTTTTGTGTCCTTTTGGATAAATACCTGTCTTTCCAATTGATCCGATTTTCGCAACCAAAATATCCCCCACATTTACTTGGCTTCTTTTTAATTGTTCAAATTTTTGTTTCGAAATATAACGTACACTTTTTTCTGAATAATCTCCTTCTAAATTCTTTGTTGTCAAAACAGGAACTCCATTAATGGTATCGTTGATATAGTCTGATGTTTTTAAATTAGAACCAAACGGTCCATCTACAATTGCGTTTGCACCTTCACCTAATTCTTTAAGTTCTACAAGTTTCCAATGTTCCGGTATTTCTATTTCTTCAACCATTATTATTGCTAGTACAATTTTATTTGTTCAAAAATGTTATGCAGTACAAGGGAGTGACACAACGAAGATGCTACCTGTACTGTCGCTGATAACATAAAAATTATTCTTCAATTCAACGCACAGATTATATCGTGCATTATTATCTTTCAATTGCCCGATGAACTCGCTTTGCTTATTTACTTCGCTCCCCGCAATGAGTTATGCTACCAATGTTTCGTTTAACTCTGAAAGTATGTTATCGCTTGTATCGCCAAAGAGCTTCCAGAATTTTCCCAGTCCGCCCATTGCATTGAAAGGGCTGAGTTCAAAATCATCCTTCTCTATATGAAAGCTCGTGGCAATGTATTCCTTTATCGTGCGCAGCCATTGTAGCTGCTCTTCATTAAACATGTTATGCTGCCCTGCATTTTTCTTTAATATCCATTGCTGAAAATTACGGTCAACCGTTTTGTCGAAAGGCGTAAGGCTTGCATCCATACCGGTTACTATTCGCATGAGCGATATGATAGCCACCAGTTCATTCTTTGGAGAACCGCTGCTTGTATTGCTGTGCAGTTGCTCATACGCACGCCACACATGCAGGGGCGCCAGTACGGGCTTCTCTGCCCTGAGCTTTTCGAGCACTTCCTTTATCATGCTATAGGTTACTTCACGACGGCGCCAGTGCTGGTTATAAAATATCTGCAGTGCAGTGATCTCATCTTTGTGCGCTTCCATCCATGCACTGAAATCTTTTATGAGCATGGCTGCATTTGCGGCAACCGTTGTATCCCAGGCAGCAGTGATGAGTGTATCGGGATTGATGTGATCAATAAGTTGTTCATGCGCCTTACGTACGTTTTCGATGTAGGCATTTAATTCACCGGTGAACGGCTCGGCTGCCAGTTCGATAAGCTGTGAGTGTTGAGCGGTGAGCAGTGAGCTTAATTCTGCAGGTGATGCTTGCGGATTTTCATTTTCAATTGCCAATTTTAAATTATCAATTGTATCCGGATCGTATGCATTGAGCAAAGCCTTTGCAATATCACGAATGGACTTACCGTTAGTTTTTTCTTCAAATATTTTTCTTTCGCTTTCTGTGATTTGTTTTTCGAGCCGTGTTAACCGGTTGGCGAGTGAAGTAAATAATTCTTCATCACGCACACCCACTGCAACAGCACCTAACAAATCTTTTAAAGGCACACCCGGTTTTTTCTCCAGTGGCCTGCTGTCTGTCTTTAAACTTTTTGTAATACCGATAGCATCAACAATTACAAAATGATCTTTTACATGTTTTGTCGTTCTTGACACACGCAACAAATCATCCATTGAAACAGTACGGGTGCCGCGGCCTTTCATTTGCTCAAAATAGTTTTTGCTTTTTACGTCACGCATAAAGAGCAAACATTCGAGCGGCTTTACATCGGTACCTGTAGCGATCATATCAACCGTTACGGCAATACGCGGATTATATTCGTTGCGGAAATTTTGTAAGATGCCTTTTGGATCATCTGCGCGGTAAGTGATCTTTTTGCAGAACTTATTTTCTTCTGCAAATTCCTCACGCACCATTTGAATGATGTCATCTGCATGACTGTCGCTCTTTGCAAAGATCAAAGTCTTAGGCACTTCAAATTGTCCCTGTTCATCGTAGCGGTCAGGAAACATTTCAGGCAAATGTTCTTTGAATGTTTTGATGATAAGGCGGAGCTGGTTTGGATTTACAACCTTGTCGTCAAGTTGTTTATTGGTGTAAGCAACATCTTCATCTGTCTGGTGCCAGCGTTTTTTGCGGGATAATTTTTCACGGTGATCTACATATTCACCTTTCCATATCGTGCCGCCTTTTTGTGTGACATCTGTTTCAATCATGAATACATCATAACCAACATTCACATTATCGAACACAGCTTGTTCGTGCGTGTATTCGCTCACCACATTCTGATCGAAGAATCCGAATGTGCGGTTATCAGGTGTTGCAGTAAGACCGATTAAAAATGAATCGAAATAATCAAGTACCTGTTTCCATAAATTATAAATGCTGCGGTGACATTCATCAATAACAATGAAATCAAAATATTCTATAGGTAATTTTTGATTATAAGCAACAGGAACAGGTTCTTTTGGCTGCCATCTTTCATTCGGGTTTTCTTCTTCAGCAGTTTCTTCCAGTTCTTCCCCTTTTAATAAAGAATACACTCTTTGAATAGTACTGATACAAACCTGGCTGCTGGGTGCTATGTAAGAGGATTGCAATCGCTGCACATTGTACAATTCAGTGAACAAACGGTTATCATCGTTGGGCAGGTAAGCCCTGAATTCCTGTTCTGCCTGTTCGCCCAAATTCTTTGTATCCACCAAAAACAAAATGCGTTTTGCGTTTGCATATTTCAACAGGCGATAAATAAAAGTGATGGCCGTAAATGTTTTACCGGAACCTGTTGCCATTTGTATTAAAGCACGAGGACGATTCTCTTTGAAAGATTTTTCAAGATTGGTGATGGCATTTATTTGACAATCACGCAAACCTTCTAAAGGCAATGCAGGCAAACATTGTATAGATGCACGAAGTGATTTATCATATCGTAACCATTCGCGAAAACTTTCAGGACGATGAAAGGTAAACACTTCTCTTGAACGGGGCTTGGGATCGCGGTAATCTGTAAAATGTGTTACCGCGCCGGTACTTTCATATAAGAAAACAAGCGGATCGTTGTTAAGATATTTCAATTTAGCCGCTGCATAATCTTCTGTTTGCGTTTCATGCATCCTTAAATGCAAACCTTCTTCTTCCCGTTTCGCTTCGATAATGCCGACAGGTTTTTTATCAACAAATAGAATATAATCTGCAGGGCCAACGTTGGTTTGATATTCCCGAACGGCAATACCAACACCTACGCTTAAGTTGATTTTATTTTTGGGTTGCACAATCCAGCCGCAAGCTTTGAGTTGCTTATCAATTTCGTCGCGGGCAAGCTGTTCGGGATTCTGGTTCGGCAAGGCTGTAATGGTTAAAGGGTTTAAAGCTAAATATTTGATTTGAAACGAGCAAGGGAAAATTCACAGGTGTTTCGCGGAAAATAACGGGTAGGAAAAATGTTTTATTGATGGAGATTGCATCAATGTTTGTTTTATTTTCAATGCAAAAATTAGGCTTATGAAGAAAGTTACACTTTCAATAATGTTGCTTTTAGTTTGTTTGATTGCTGAAAATTTTACAAAAAATTGCATGGCACAATGTGATACCTGTCCTAAGAATATTAGACCACTTCCGAAAATGTGGGTGGATAGTGCAAAGGCTGAAAGAAGAAGGAAACTTTTCAGCGATAACATAGCTACTCCCGGCTCTAAGTATAAAAAACTAATCGATCTTAAAGCCGTAAATAAACCTTCTTTCTTTATACCAATAAATTCTTTTAATAATTTACTTAACTCGTTATCTGAAGCAAAAGTTTTACGTATTTATTTTTCGAGGTATGATTCTACTTACAGCCCCAAAAAATTCAAACTAAAAAATAACCAACTTTTATTATTATTTACTGGAGATGCAACAGTTAATGCATCCGGGAAAGCATTTTTTATAGACAATAAAGAAAATTTGCAGGAAGTTAAAAACAAGTATAAAAAAAATTGGATAAGCGGATATAAGAGTCAGATTCTTCATTCAATGGATGGTACAATTGATTTAGGAGATTCTGAAAATGAAGATTCAACGGAAAAGGTTAGATCTGATACAAAAAGCATTGCCTATCAAATTTCAAAAATCAAAGCCGCTTTTGTAGACGAGGTGAATTTTCAGGATTCTGCATATGATATTCAGATTATAGGTTATCAAGTAAGTTATTCAATATATGAAGATACAGGCAGGAGTGCAGATGAATATGATGATGGGGATTCGCATAAATACAAGAAAAGGTTTTTTATTCAGTTTGAATATATATATCAAGACTCACAAGGCGTTTTTAAAGTACTTAATCTTGCTGACCAGCCATGTTATGAATGCCGAAAATATCGTCGGGCACAAGGAAAGGCATATGCCCTTGATGCTGCTGACACCGGCCACCTCTGCCCAGCCAACTGCCCAAGCTTTCAATAACCAATTCATCCATGCTTTTATCCTACCTCAACATAACCGTAATCGCAGAATGGTGTGCATTTATTGCAGCCATGGTATTACTCGATAAGCCAACAGGCAACTGGCGTTTTTTTAAACCGGTGATATTGCTCACTATAATTTTAGATGCTGCGGGCTGGGGCATTGCTTATTTTTTTAAAACGAAGAATGCCCCACCTTATAACATCATCCTTCTTATCAATACTTTATTTTTTATATGGATATTCAGCCTGCAAATGCAGCCGGTTAAAAACTTGGTTTACCTGCTTTTGTCATTCTTCACTTCAGCATGGCTGTTCAACTTTTTCTTTTACCAGGGTATATACACCTATAATTCCTACACAGAATTATTATCCAACATCATCCTTGCTTTCTTAAGTTGCTATATGCTTTATACTTTGCTTACGCAAGAGAATTATGTAAGCCTTACAGCCTCCGAATATTTTTGGCTTTCACTCGGCGTATTGTTCTCAGCGCTTGGCAGTATGTTATTGTATCTCTTTCTCGATATTTTGCAGGCGTACAATGATAAAACCGGGATCAATGTTTATGGCTACATTAATTACACACTAAATGTAATTTTGTATGGCAGCTTAATCATAGCATTTGTATGCCGCAAAAAGAGCACCCGCCGGATATTATTATCGCTATTATAATCGCCACCGTGATATTATTGCTGGCCGGCGTATTTATTATTATGCTGGTTGCCTACTTTAATGGCCGCAAAAAAAGATATCTACAGGAAAAGCAACTGATGCAGCTTGCCTTCAATGAACAGTTGCTTAAATCGCAGCTTGAAACACAGGAATATGCTTTTAACCAAATAGGCCAGGAGCTACATGATAACATAGGCCAGTTGCTTAGCAGCACTAAAATGTTATTGAGTGTGGCAGGTATGGAAATTCAACATGTAGCTGATACTTTTAAAACGGCTGAACAAAGCCTGGCCCATGCCATACAGGACCTGCGGACACTTTCCAAATCATTGAATACAGAATGGATACGCCAGTTTGATTTTATGGAGAATCTAAGCTGGGAGAAAGACAGGCTGAATGCGGCGCGGAATATATCTGTTAACATCAGCAGCGATTATGAAAAGCTGCCTGTTGAAGCAGAAGCGCAGGTTATGTTGTTTCGCGTAGTGCAGGAAGCCATTCAAAATACATTGAAACATGCCAATGCTTCGATAATTGATATTTATATCAGAAAAGACAAACAGTTTATTCAATTGTCAGTTAATGATAACGGAAATGGTTTTAATATTAACGCTGCAAGAAACCATAGCCTTGGACTTAGAAATATGGAAAACCGTGTTAAGCTGTTACACGGAAACATTGAATGGATAAACAAAGAAAAGGGAACCTCTGTAATCATCAGAATACCTGTAGTAAAAGAAGAATTTGCATCAGGCGTCCTTCATCTTTGAGATTTAGGACGCCTTAATTACATTCGGTAAGCCACCACATTTGCAAGCACACCGATATTTTCAATACCGATTTCCACTTCGTCGCCTGATTGTAAAGTGAAATCGTTGGGTGGAATAATACCGGTGCCTGTCATTAAAAAACAACCATATTCAAAAACATTTTCACGGTATAAATATTCGGCAAGCTCTACAAAATTGCGCTTCATGCGGTTTAGCTGGATAGAACCTTTGAAAACGATTTCTTCGTTTCTTTTTATGTTTAAACGAATGGTTGTTTCAAGCGAAATGGGTTGTTCCGGAATGTACAGGCAAGGCCCAAGCGCCGCGCTGCGGTAATACAATTTTGCCTGTGGTAAATACAAAGGGTTTTCGCCTTCAATATCTCTTGAGCTCATATCATTACCGATGGTATAAGCAACGATTTTTCCTTTGCTGTTGATAAATAAAGTGCATTCAGGTTCAGGCACATTCCATTTGGAATCCTTGCGGATGAAAACTTCTTCACCCGGTGCAGCAACGCTATTTGGCAAGGCTTTAAAAAACAATTCAGGCCTTTCGGCATTGTATACTTTGCTGTAGAAATCTGCACCGCCCGCGTCTTTGCTTTCTTCCATTCTTGCATCGCGGCTACGCAAATAGGTAACACCTGCAGCCCAAACCTCCTGTTTACTAATGGGCGCCAGGATTTTTATTTCATTCCAGTCAATATCAACCTTATTGTTTGCCTGCGTTGATAAAAATGCAAACAAATTATCACGGTTTACCAGTTCATCAAAATCTGTTTCCAATAAAAAACTGCCTTTGTCATTTTCAAGTATAAGGCCTGCAGATGTTTTAAATAATCTCATGGTAGTTGCTTTACGTCGGATGTTTTAAAAACGGTGATAGAATATATTGACTTATTATTTACAACGAAATTCCTCTTTTCCAGGGAATAAAATCATCATGCATACCTGCTTCTGCTTTAGCCTGCACATTGCCGTTCGCAACATCAATGATGTAATTCAAAATTCTTTCACCGGCATGTTCAATCGATTCGTTTCCTTCAATAATTGGCCCTGTATCAATATCAATTATATCATTCATCTTGTTATACAAAGCTGTATTGGTTGACAATTTCAAAACGGGCGCCACGGGGTTACCGGTTGGCGTTCCAAGCCCGGTGGTAAACAAAACGATGGTAGCACCGGCGCCAACTTCGGCGGTGGTTGATTCCACATCGCTGCCGGGTGTGCATAGTAAATTAAGCCCCGGCTTTGAAACTTTGCCGGGATAATCCAGCACATCTGTAACCGGTGAAGTGCCGCCTTTTTTGGCTGCGCCGGCAGATTTTATCGCATCTGTTATCAAACCATCTTTAATGTTACCTGGCGAAGGATTGGCATAAAAACCCGAACCAACTTCTACAGCCCTTTTATTATAAGTGGTCATTAGCTGCATGAATGTTTGTGCGGTTGATTCGTCAAGGCAGCGGTCGCTTAATTCCTGTTCAACACCGCATAGCTCGGGAAATTCAGATAAGATAACCGAGCCACCCAAGGCAACCAGTATATCCGACGTATAACCAATGGCCGGGTTTGCCGAAATACCTGAAAAACCATCGGAGCCACCACATTCCAAACCAATGCACAACTTACTTAAAGGGGTAGGCCTGCGTTCCAGGTCGTTTGCCTCAACAAGACCTTCAAATGTTTTTTGTATGGCTTCACTTACCAGCTTTCTTTCGTTGCCGATCTTTTGCTGTTCAAGCAAGATCAAAGGTTTTGAAAAATCCGGATCTCTTTTTTCAATTTCTTCTTTCAATGTTGCCACCTGGGCATTCTGGCAGCCCAGGCTTAACACCGTTGCACCTGCAACATTGGGATGGGTTATATAGCCGGCAAGCAAACCGCATAAAGCCCTTGCATCGTCTCTTGTGCCGCCACAACCCAGGGTGTGTGTCAAAAATTTTATGCCGTCAACATTGGGAAAAACTTTTTTATTCTCAACCACAAATTCATCTTCATCTGCAACCAACAATTCATATTCGGTATTACCGCTTTCATACTCGCGTATCATGCGGTGCACCATGGCTTCGTAAGGAGATTGCTTTGGCGCGTAGCCCAGCGTTTTCATAAAGGCTTCCTGTAATACGTCCACATTTTTGTTTTCACAAAAAACCATGGGTATTACCAGCCAGTAATTTCTTGTTCCCACAGAACCATCGGCGCGATGATAACCATTAAATGTTTTATTCTTAAAAGCAGTTACATCAGGCTTATGCCAGTTTGTATGCCTTTCCTTTAATTCAAAACTGCCGGAAGCATGCATTACGTTTTTTACAGAGAGTAAGCCGCCTTTTGGAATAAAACTCATGGCTTTGCCAACCAACACACCATACATAAAAATTTCATCTCCCTCGTTTAAATCAACAAGCGCATACTTGTGTTTGGCAGGAATATTTTCCTGTATTTCAACAGGTGGCAATGCAGCGTCATTAACCTGTTCGCCTTTATAAAGCACAGTTAGTGCAACGGCTACATTATCTTTCGGATGAATTCTTAAAACTTTTGTTTGCATAATAGCTTATAAGAGGTTGCTTTAATGTTAAAGCTGATAAGAAAACAAGAATCACAATACAAAATTTATTTGGCGGTGAATTCTAATTGTATTTTCGCGCCCACAAATTTATTTGTTTAACGGTTACATTTACTTAAAAGGAATGCATCTTTTGCTGAATAAGGAATCAACTGTACCTGGAAGCAATTTGCGTGTCGGTAACAGCCACTTGAAAACAACCGGACCTAATAAGGGCACTTCTGCCGGTAACATAAGCATAAAAACAATCAAACGAAGTTTGTTTATTGCTTTCATATTCGTGGGCAGTACCTGTTTTGCACAACAACGTTTAACACTCGACAGTGCCATTGCCATTGCCCTGAGAAACAGCTACGATATTGAATTAGCAAAAAATAATGTAGAAGCTGCTGATATTTACAACAGTTATGGCATTGCGGGTGGCTTACCTGCTGTTACAGGAACGGCTTCAGACAGGGAACAGGTAAACACGGTCAATCAAAAAATAAGCACAGGGGAAACAATAAACCGCGATGCCGCCGGTGGCAATACAGCGGCCGCAGGTTTACAGGGCACTATTCTTTTGTATAATGGCATGCGGGTTGTTGCCACCAAACACAGGCTTGAGGAGCTGGAAAAACAAAGCCGGGAATACTTAAACGCAAACATCATAAATACGATCGCCACGGTAATGACGCAGTACTATGATGTGGTGCGGCAACAGAGTTATCTGATAACGCTTGATACTTCCATCTCGGTTGGGCAGCAGCGGGTGAACATCATACAAACACAACTGGGTGTCGGCCTTGCCAACAATGCCGACCTGTTTCAATCGCAACTTGATTTAAACGCGCTTATACAAGCCAGGAAAATACAGGAGCTTGCCATTGAACAGGCGAAGACAAGTTTGTTAACCACCCTTACCTTAAAACCCGATAGCCTTATAACCATTGCCGATACAATTATTGTTGATTCGGGCCTCATACTGGAAGATGTGATGAATAACATTTATCGCAGTCCCGATGTTGTAGCGGCAAGCATGCAGGTTAACATCAATCAACTGATTGAGAAGGAAACTGCCGCACAACGTTATCCTTCGTTGTATGCCAATGCGGGTTACGCTTATAACAGGTCGCAAACCGCCGCGGGTAACGTATTGCTTAACCAAACTTACGGGCCTTACGCCGGTGTTAGTTTAACCATACCCATATACAATGGTTCCATTTATAAGCGACAGCAAAAAGTTGCGGAAATAAATACAAGGAATGCGCAGTTGCAGGAGAATATGTTGGTGCGGGATAACACCTCCAATGCCGTAAAAAATTACGAAACCTACCAGAAATCGCTGCAGCAGTTGCAAACGCAACGGGAAAGCTACGACCTCGCGAAAAGATTACTCGCTTTGGTGCTTTTAAAATTCGAAGCACGTGTGGCCACCATTGTGGATGTAAAGAATGCCCAGGAAAGTTTCGCGAATGCCGGTTATCTTTTAATTAACATGAGCTATGCAGCCAAATCCGCAGAAATTGAAATGAAGCGATTAACATACCAGCTAAAATAATATTCAGTTTTGCACTTTACTTATAAAATCAATAAGCCTGAGAAGGTCTTCTTCCTTATCTAATTTCAGTTTATTATTTTTCATAAATGCATCAATCGCTGATTCGTTTGTGTTGAACATCTCAACTATATTTTTTTTAAGTGCAGGCTGAAAGTTGCCAAACCTGTCACCGATAAAATAATAAGTCTTTTTATAAAATACAACTTCTTTTGCCTGTGTAAGTTTTTGTAAGTAGCTGTTATCATTATAATAGCTGCCGGTAGTGATTGCGGAAGTGGAGGATGACTGGCCATAAGCTGTTTCCTTATTAACAAAAACAGGTTTTATCATTTCAATTTTACCAAGCCTGGCCATTGGGTTCGAATACACGGATTGAACAAACACTTTACTGTAATAAAATGTATCTTTTTGTATGATGATGTATTTAGTGAGGCCTTCATTGGCAAGTGCCATTGTATCGCCGGCAAGCTGTATAAACTGCATCTCACCAGTGAAAAGATTCAAATTAAGCCTGGCATTAGAAACAGTGCCATCTTTAAAATAAACAGTGCCTGTTTCAAATTGCGGGTATTTGTATATAACACTATCGCCCAAAGCTTCTTTTGGATTCTCACCTGCTTTTACAATCCATTTTTCATTTTGTGTATAGCCGCTTATTCGCGTTATAACGATTAAAAAAAATAAAAGGTGCAATTTCATAGCAGGCAATTAAATAGTCAAATCTACTGAATCCATCCTGTTGATGTTAGCCTGTCTGAATAAAACACAGCATACAACATAAGGTGTTTTTATTGAGCCTTTAAATTCTGTATCTGATCATTTTATTTTAAATCTTATTCCTCCATAAAACATTCTGCCAACTACAGGCCCCCAAATCATCGAGGCATCAAAGTATTCACTGAATGGTTCATCTGCAGCAATGATGGCATTCTTCTGGTAAAAATTGGTAAGGTTTTCCGCACCGATATAGGCATCAATCAAATTCTTTTTGCCAAAGGTTTTTGTTACCTGCGCATTCATTACAGCATAAGCAGGTGAATAAGATGCCCGCTGGTAGGCTACAGGATTCTCACTGGTAGAAGGCAATCTTTTCCTGCTGTTGTAGCTGATGGTATAATCAAACTTCCATCCATTAACTTCATACGCCAGGTTGGCAAAGGCACGGTTTTGTGCCGTGAATGGTTTTTCCAACAACACACTGTCATACGTTGTTTTTACATCGAAGAAACGGTAGGCCAAACGAACGTCAAATCGTGGCAAAGGCATAAAAGATAATTCTGTTTGCAAACTGTTGGAATAAGATTTCCCTTCAAGATTATAAAACCTTATTGCGCGTGCATTTTCCAAATCAACTACAACCTGGTTGGTAAAATCATTGCGATAAAAATCTGCCCCTGCTGAAGCTGAACGGTTGAATAACCTGAACTTCTGGTCAATGCTAATGCCTTTGTTCCAGGCCACTTCAGGCTTTAAGCCATAAGCGCCTTTTGCAAGCGAAGGAATAATGCTCACTGTTCTTGAACTTGCAAACACACTGTTGTTTTCTGCGAAAATGTTGGCGGTTCTTTGCCCGCGTCCTGTACTTATGCGTATCGATGTGCCCGTAATGGGCTCGTACCTTATATTAAGCCTTGGTGTTGTGAACCATCCATACAAACTGTTATGGTCTTCGCGAATGCCGGCAACTACATCAAATTTTGTTGAAGGCGACCAGGTGTATTCAAAAAAAGCACCGGGAACAATTTCAGTTCGTTTGTATGTTGTACTATTAAGCAATTCATCATAATTATCATACAAAAAACTCAGGCCCGTTCTAAACTTATGAATGGTGGTGTTAATGATAGATTGGTAAATTAAATTGGAATAAAAATTTTGCTGATGCGCATTGTATGTGGTAAAGCCAAAATACGAATCCTGTCTATGATCAAAGGCTGATAATTGCAGGCCAATACTTTTATATTTTTTTTGCGGAAATACATAGCCTATTTTGCCAAAGCCTTCAATGCGTTTGGTATTAATGCCTAAACCATAATGGTTGCTTGTAAACTTATCTTCTGAAGCATTGTAATCCACTTCGCCACCTGTGCGGTCATCATTCAGATATTTTCTTTCCAGCACAGTGGGATCCGAAGCTTGGAATTCACGTGACTTGAAGTCGCGGC